>Ga0302197_10002407_pt1 | contig 17353 bp, 16 predicted proteins | sample II_Bog_N2_1_FD_193526 | JGI IMG/M metagenome (GOLD analysis project Ga0302197, IMG submission 193526) | Peat permafrost microbial communities from Stordalen Mire near Abisko, Sweden - II_Bog_N2_1 | ecosystem: Environmental > Terrestrial > Soil > Wetlands > Peat | place: Sweden: Abisko...
TAAATCTGCCAAAAAGCATAAGCATAAGGACAAAGATCGTAAGGAGAAAAAAGATAAGAAAAGGAGAAGTAGAAGTAGGTACATTTTTTAAAACTCAGATCACGGTCTCATAAAAAATAGAAAAGCCACAAGAGGGATAGTCGAGAACGTCCAAAAGTTAAATAGTAGAAAAAAAAATAATCTGCCCAGCCCACTGAAATACCCATGCCCTTATAAGTCGAAATGCCACCAATACCAATGGAGCACCGTAAACGAGAAAGATCTCGCTCTCCACTCAACTATTATCGTCGCAATCAAAATAACAACTAAGGTGAATTTTGGGATTCTTTTTCCTGGGTTCCCCGCATGAACTATACTCCCACCGTATCTACAAGTGCACTTGTTAACACCAAAAAGATGAGAAGACTCATGATCACGAATGTGCCTTTTGAAATAGGCATTACTGATGAGGATCTGCGGAATCTTATTACTCGTTATATGGCGCAGAACTATCTTAAAGATGAGATGAATAACTGCCCAGTAGTAAATCTAGAAATTAATGAAACGGATAAAAATGTTGCTGTGGAACTATCGTCTGTCTAATAAACTTGCAGAATCTGTAAGATGGAGAAGATTGAACTCTTTAAGGGGGTCATCAGCGGTATCATTAGATTAGGAGATAGCTGCTACGGAAATAACGTAGTCACCCAGGCACAGACTGCAGCTCAGGCCCAAGCTGCTGCTTTCGCTGCAATCAACGTTTTATAAAACAAAAAGACACAGTTTTCAGTCGATACCCTGCGCAACAGTAACACTTCGACTTCTACCTTAATTCGAGTTGCAAACGCGGTAACTTCTTATATGGCAGGTCAATTGACGAAAGAGCAGTGGCAAGAATACGAAGAAGATTTATTGGAGGGATTTGCTCAATTTGGTACCATCGTACATCATTGGTTTGTCAAGAAAGAAGAGAAGGATATCTGCGCTGACGTTGGCAATATGTTTGTTTAATACGAGTCTAAAGAGCAAGCAGAAAAGGCAATGAACTAGATGCAAGGACGCATCTATGACGAGCGCACTATAACTCTTTACTTCATTCCCCGCGACTTGTACTACCAGAATTTTAAGAAAGGGCTCACTCCTCCCCCCATCCTCGACAAGAAATGACTTATATATAACCAGAACGCATCTTATTTTATATTATTTACCCTGCTAATTTATTTGTAAAATTAATGCATTAAAAAATATCCAAGGAGGGAATCGAACCCCCACCTTTAAGATTAGAAATCTTTTGCTCTACCATTGAACCACTTGGACTATCTAACACTATAGATTTTATCGAGTAAAAGAGGTAGCTAAAATAAGAATTAAGATAGTTGTTGACTTTAAGTTGACTAATTAAAAGTATAATTTAATAAATCAAAAATACATCCGAGGGGGGACTCGAACCCCCAACCCTTAGATTAGAAGTCTAATGCTCTACCATTGAGCCACCCGGACCGTCTAATTCTGGTCAACATTCAACCAACAAATACCCAAGCAAGAGCAGAAGACTTTCTTTCTACTTCTAAAAATTTAAAAATTTATACATTTTATTGATGAAAATTGCCATAATCGTCCATTCCTCATATATCAACTAGTGCTGCTGCCTCAAAGACATTGATATCCAATTTTGTGAAGTAACAATCAACTACAAACTAACTTGTTTATGGAAGTCAATCCAGAGCAGTTTTTCATTAAACACATCAAGGTATTTTAGTATCTTCAAGCATCAAAAGCATATTTGAATCGAACAACAGAAAAAATCGCTTTTACGCTGCCGCACTCAAGGCCTATGAGTCTGAGAAAATTAAGTATAAAAATGTTTGTTGATCTCATCCAGTAGTTTTATTTAGCCCGAAATAAAGAATGTAAATCGGTTAATTCCTCCTCTCTATGCTTTTTATATAAGATACTTGTATCCACAAGTATATTTGTATTCATTCAGATATTATGATTATCGAAGACGATATCCATCTAACCTCGATAATATCAGCATTGCGACTTTTAGGAAAAAGGAAATTTATTGATGATGAAGAGTTGGAAGCTGACAACAGCTGCTTTTCGATTCAAAATCTGCATTTGCCACCGTCATATAACTATACAGTTCGATGAAATGATGAATCTAAACCCACATTGAGAGAGGCCAGTTTAACACACACATCAATAAATCGGGGAGATAAGCAAAAATGTCACGATGAATCGATAGAAAATAATGAAAATAGTTTTAGTTTAGACTCCTTTTATTCTGAATTTTATCTCATTTATTATTTATTAAGCCCATATTTATGTTTTACATTTAGATATCGATCAGATAGTCATTTTATTTTTAAGAAAATTATTATGCTTTTTCAGGAAATAAATTTATTGGTACCTAATTTTTACTATTATTTTCTTATTGATGCAAAAGCTAAAAGAAAACTTCGAACGTGCCTGGCGTGGTGTAATCGCTCCAAACAAGTATTCCTACAACATCAACACTGTTTGCCCAAGAGAGCTTACCAATGATGGCCATACTATCGAACGCATAGATTTCAGTGTTCCCAATGACGATGGAAAAAACATTAGTGCAGTTATCCTTCGTGAAAAGAATACCTCTACCAAAGATGTTATTCTTTATTTTCACGGAAATGGAGGAACAAAAGTTGAGATAATGGGAATACTTCCCCTCATAGTATAATACAGAGTCTCTGTCATATCATTTGATTTTGTCGGCTGCGGCAACAGCGATAGTGGGTACCTTACCTATGGTATTAATGAAGCATCAGACGCTGAAATAGTTCTTAGAGAAGCTTATAAATATTTATAAGTTTAGAAACTTACAGTATGGGGAAGGAGTATGGGAGCAATCACAGCAATAATGTTCGCGGCAAAAAATCATAAAATCATTGAAAAACTCGTTTTAGATAGTCCTTTTAAGCGGTTATAAGAAGTAATATAAAGGGTTATAAAAATAGAAATAAGCCTACCCCAGCCCCTAATTAGCATCGTTCTATACTTTTTAAAAAAGTAGATAGAAGAGAAAATTAAATACCCTCTTTTCTAAGAAGATTACCTCCATCATTTTAAACGCGTTCCCAAATGTATTTCGGTTTTGTTTATTAGCAGTGCAAATGATAATATAGTGCCCAAGGCAGAAGTTGACACATTTTACAAAGCTTTCAAAGGCAACAAGGAAATACTCTAAATTTATGAAAGCCATGAATAGGACCGTGGAATTAGTGTATATACGGATGTGGTGCGGTGGATAAAACGGGAAAAGGGGCATAAGAGCCCTAAACTTCGACTCTATAGACCAACAGAATGCTATACATGTTAAGACGAGCAGATAAGCACTATTTGTTGATTTTAATTGTTTTTAAATCCTAATTGATGAATAAACATTTTTCCAAAAATGTCTTTAGATCCAATAGATATGATAAGACTGTTTAACTCAAAGCAAGAGAATATCATTTAATATTTGTCTTTTTTGTAGTTTACTGCTTAGTTTATAATATTGTTAATCAAAATGTAATCTAATCCACCACGACCTGACCGATTAATCGCCATTCGTTTTTAATTGGTTTCACTACGACAATGGGCCAAAATTGGAGTTCAAAAGACCTTCAGTTTTACACACCTCAAAAAACTGCTTGCACATAAATTCGAATGTGGATTTGAACATATGAAAATCAGGACCTTCTGTATTATTGAAAGGCAGGGTAGACAGTTTCGACAATAACTTCCAGCCAATTTACCGATAAAGGATATTGACTATTTCAAGGAAGAGCAAAGGTAGTACCGAGTGATGATCGATTTCGATTACTCAGGAGGGTGAAGACCTTCTCGTTCACTCTGATTTAATTTATTTAGAGAATAGCTATTCTTGATATTGTTTTGATTGGGTTATGAACATTATATTGATGGATAGGTGTCCCGAAGGCAACACAATTAAATTTAAGGAAAACTCGTAAATATAATAGATATGATAATCCTTGCGAAGAAGAGAATATATAAATTATTTTGAAGGGCATAGGCGATCATTTCTTGGTTAGAATCTATTGAACAATCTTATTGAAATCTTTCTTCCTCTTGGTGATCGTTTCCATAGTAATGCTGTTGATTTGAGTATATTTTTACATTCTTTGCAAAACTAGATATCCATTTGGATGGTTCTTCAGTTCAGGTTAAATCCATTGTTTATAGTATTCATAAGTGAATTAAATTTGTTCATTCTTTAAGTACTCAAAATTTTAGATGCCAGTTAAAAATTTGTCCTTCCTCTTAAAATTATCCTCATCAAATCTCTTTTTAAAATAATCATACACTTTCCATCCAGTTTTATCCTCCACTGAAGTTAGTTTGTTTGAAAATTATTGAAATTTTTTGGAAACCTGAAGATATACTGCATCTATTTGAATGTAGAGATTGTTAATAATATTTTTGTTCTTTTTCCTTTTCTACAGTTAGTGCTGGACTGGACTCATATTATTAAAACAGCGGGCTATCAGCAAGTAGAGAAATTCAACCCCCCTACGACCATCAACAACAATTAACTTGCCCATTTCAATAGGATTAATGATCTATCTAAAGATTAACTGAGTTTTTAAACATTCTAAATGTGCCTTCTCAGTCCAAGCAAATTACTAAGCCTATTCTTCGTTGATCTCCTTCTTTTTCTAGGCAATAAATCCTTTCTGAATCTCAATAGGCCTAACTTATCTTTTGATAGAGCTCTCCTCTTTCAGATAGGTCATCCTACTACTCTATTTTTTTATTTAAAACTCTTTTTTGTTTCTCTCTTCAATTTTGCGCGACAACTCTTCAATCATTATAGCGTTCTGTATTTTCTTGGATTCACTCATTTTCATTTCTTACTTTTGCTTGGCCCTTTTTTTTTACTATTACTCTTCTTCTTCTCTTCTCATCAAATCAGCAATTTTCTTTCTCCTTACCGTAGATTCTTATTCCTTTGACATTTCCTATTTTTTCTTCAGAGTAGAAAAGGCCTATTCTTTGGGAGAGATTGAATTTTATGCTTTTTCCTCATTCTGCATCTTTTAAGCAAATGCTTTTTTTTCGCTGGATGATTTATCAATTTATTTTTTCTCAACAAACTTTTAAATTGGCTTTTGGATGAACTTTATGCTTTATTTTTATTCTATTTTGTTCAATGGCTTTTAAACTTATTTCTTAATTACTCTTTATTATATTTTTTCAAATGGTTTGTAGATTTGTTTTGATGCTTATTTAATTTAATTCACAGGTGGGTGTAAATCTTCACGTTGCAGTAGTCTTCGCAATGGTTCAGCTTTTTCTTCATTCAAAGTATTTCTTTTAAGTGTGCTCATTATTGGCATATCTTCATTGATTTCCTCATCGCAATTAAGCTTTTAATCGACAACCACTTAGCACTGCTTTAAAAATCTTTGATTGATAGAAGAATCATTAATGTTTTTAATCAGAGGATGATCTGACACCTGTTTCCAGTTAGGTCTTTGAGTGGTATTAAATACTATCACGAATTTAAGGAAATCATAGGCTAGTTGAGTGGGAGTTATGCCATTTATCTTGATGGGAGTTTTACTTGCGAAGACAGTTGATTTTCTTATTTCCCGATACATTTATTGAGCTGTTTGAGAGTCATAGGGATAAATTCCGTATATCATCTGAAAAAATATTATTCCTGTCGACCAAATATCAGCCTAAATCAAATATTTTTTACTTTTAAGCCGTAAGGAATTCGAGACATGACTTCGGGAGCCATTGTAGTAATTGTTCCCAAGGAAGTACCTTTAACTTCCATCATCTATTGAGCAATATCAAGTTTTTTAGAGAATCCAAAATCAATAATTTTGTAAGTTCCATTGTGGGACATAATATTGTCAGCCTTTAAATCCCGATGCACTATCTTATGTTTGTGCAATTCCTTCATAACAACAAATTTACCATCAAACCATTGATGATATGCCGAAGAATTGTTGCAGCTTAGTTTTCAGGAATGCTTTTCTTTTAGTCGATTTCTTGCTGCAAAGTCTTTCCATTACAGTATTCGAGTATTAATATTTTCAGATCATCATTTTAGTAGACATCGTAGCATTTGAGCAAATTTGGACTATTACACATCTGCATCAATCTTGGCTCAGTTTCAGCCAGTCTCATTTTGATTTATTTCATCTTTTAATTTTTTTAATTATGGATGTCCCTCATGTCTAACACCTTCACAGCCACTTGTTTCTTTGATTTATCATCCATTCCACGATATACGCAGCCAAATGATCCTTCCCCTATCCTATCATAGATAACATATTTGTCGATTATGCAATTTTATAAGGTCTTACCTTTGTCTAGAAACTCTTAATAGGAGTAAACTAATGCTTGTGATGAATACTCATATTCCTCCTCTTCACCCTCCATTGTATAATTAATACTTTTTATATTATATTCATAAGCAATGCAAAACCGATGAATAATAAATATTCTTATATTCAAAAGTTAATCTACTATCAGCCCAATATCTTTCTGACATAATCTCCATAGTTATCTCCATTAAGTTAGACAACAGTCACAAAATTTAATTTTTCATAATTCATCAGGTATTTTTTGATTCTTATCGTCTGGATGCTATTATTTGTTATCTTTGGAAGTAATTTGACGATGAAATTGTTGAATGTATAGCTAATCTGCTAGTTTTTAGAATAGTCTCCATAATGAGTGTTTTATTCATTCTCTAGACCAGTTGTTATCCTATTTTTTTAGTTATAATTTTGAGAAAGGAATTTTCTAGCAAGAAAGTCTTTAATGATACTCAACCACTTATTTTCAACAGATGTTAGATTATCACTAAATTTTATAAAGTTTTCGAGCACTTTTTAATAAAGTGGCCTAACTTGTTCATATAAATTCTTGACCATTCTATTGCTTTTGTCCTTTTCATTTTAGATCTTACAACTGATGGGACTCATGTTGTTAAAGCATCGAGCTGAGAGCAAGAACATCAGTTCTACCACTTCTCTATCGTTTAAGTTTAAAATTTGGTTAGTTTTAATGGGAATTATAATTTGAGTGTATATTAATTCTGTTTTTAAACATTATAAATGACCTTCTCTACACCATTTATATTATTATGTATCTTCATTCATTCCAATCTACTTCTAAGGTTATAATATTTCCTAGGGTTATAATTTTTTATTAGGAGATGAAGGTTATAATCCCTTATTAGGAGATGAAGGTTATAATCCCTTATTAGGAGATGAAGGAGATAATTTCTTACTAGGAGATTAAGGTTAAAATATTCTATTAGGAGATTAAGCTCTATGTATTAATCTTTAAAGTCTTTAAACAGATTAAATTTATTTCTAATTCAAAATATGTTCTTGATGCTGTTCCTATTTCCGGATCGCGGGACTTTTGCTTTTCATGTAATCATCAAAACGAGTTTTAGGATTCACAGGATCTTATTTTTTCTCTTATTTTTTCTCTTATTAAAATTCTCCTTATTGAAGGGTTTATTAAATAAGAGACTTATGAACGTCCGGCTTCTATAAAATGGTTCTCTGCAAAAATCGAGGGCAAAGTGGTTCTTCTTTCTTTTCTTTAATAAGTTAATGCTAGATAAGCTATCTCCAATCCATTCTTTTTTCTGTGTCCACTTGAAACACTCTAGAAAAGAAATCGCCAGCTAACTTAGAAGCGGTCACTTTGTTAATCGTCAGTGGAGTATTTGGATTGAAATATTGCTTCTTTTCAATCTATTCATATCTTTTTTTAGCATTTATGGAATCATAAGGCATTTCTCCAAAAATCATCTGGAAGAAGATAACTCCAATGGACCATATATCAGCCTAAGTTAAATATTAATTACTTTTAGTCCATAATTTTTCTTTGACATAACTTATGGAGCCATAGTAATCACAGTCCCAAGAGTTGTTCCTTGAATTTAAGCTGTTTAATTAATGATATCTAATTTTTTGGAAAAACCTAAATCAATTATTTTGTAGCATCCTTCATGTTCCATAATATTTTCAGCTTTAAGATCCCTATGAACAATGCTGTTTTTATGCAACTCCTAAATAAAATTATAAATACAGCTAGCCCATTGATAATTTGCCTTAAAATGGCAACAGCTTCTTCTTCGGGTATTTTCTTCTTCTTTTTAAGATACTCTTCTAGAGTTTTGCCATTGCAGTACTCAAGCACTAGAATTTTAAGATCTTAGTTTTAAAAGATATCGTAACATTTCAGGACATTAGGGCTGTCACATAGTTGCATGAGGCCTGGTTATGATTTTACTAACCTCCATCTGATTTATTTAATTTTTGGATTTCTTTCTTCCTTGACAGAAACAAGATCCAGCATCTTGAGAGCGAAAGATTATTTTTGATCATTTTCGGCATAATAAATATTTCCAAAGGCTCCCTTCCCTAATTACTTTTGAATCTTATAAGGGCCAATTGTAATTCCTTCAAGAGATTGATTGTTTCTGATGTATTCTCGATAGGTGAAGGTCAGTTTGTTGACTTTCTCATTGACTTAATTGATCATACTTGTTAAAGAATAGATTAATTATTAAAATCATTTAATATGCTATAAGTCACAAATTAAAATTAAATCTGACAGTTTCCGAATGAATGCATTTTAATATTATCAATTATAATGAGTCATTAATTTGTTTTTAATTGTTAAAAAACTAATATCTTCAATAAACATAATCAATAATAATATAAAATATCAAGACACCTCTTAATAAGCCTAAGATTATGGTTATTTATTTCATAATCTTTTAATTATACTATTCCAACAATAGAATCTTCATTAAATTGACAAAAATAGTAAAATATAAATCATTAGACATACTTAATTTTTGTCAATTCCTCGTATATTGCTTCTAACTCTGAGATGAGATCATCCAATCCTATCTCGATTTCTGCAAGATAATAATCATCATTTTAAGGAAAATATTATATTTCACTTTCCATCTTCATAGGTTGTTCTTATTTGGGAAAAAGATCGAGTGAAAGCATTGATATATTCTCCATATAATAATCATTCTTGCTATAGCACTTCAGCTTGTTGTTGACTGAGTCCTCTAAGGAAAGTTTATTATCACTATCAGGATTCTATTTTTGAGGAGTTTGTAGATCGTTGATCATTATGTTGCTAATTTATATAAGATAAAATAGTATTCTGATTTATCAACAAAATACTTGCTAAATCAATTCATTTATTAATTTATTTAAACAATAAATGCCAATATCAAGTAAGATACTGATAATAATCAACTAGTGCAATTTGTCAGCAAGACTCAGACACAGTAGTCCAAAACTCCAAATCCTTTGCATGCTGGTTCTTTTATTTAAATGAGTAATCTCTCCACACTGCTCTATATTTATTGCCCAGTGTTTCAAATATCCTCTTTGCTTATTTACATACTTGATTGCTCAGATAGCCAGCTTGATACTTCAAAACCAAAATATTTTTACTTTAGTTCAAGATTCCCATTTTCATATTCTTGATTTTATCACTCGTATAGGGTATATTTTCTATTTTTTCAAATTATGATCGTCTAAGGTATGATTTGAAAAAGACTTGCTGCGTGTTGATAAGATCAGTGAATTAATGCAGATTTTCCTTTTCATAATTAAGAAAAGGCTGTATTTGAACCCCAATATAATCAAGAGTAAAATCAATTTTTTTTGTTTAATTAGCGTAGCAATTTTTAATGATTCGAAAGACATCTTCTACTTATGCCAGCTCCATTCCATAAACTCTCTCGTTAAAATGATGAGTTTACTCAATTATACTATTTGCTAATTCAGTAATTGATTCTAAAGTAATTTTTACTTCCCGGTACTGTTCGCATAATGTTTCATTCAATCTTTCGTGCCTTTACAGCAATATCAGCATCTTTTAGTGATATTTCTTTAGATTTTATTGATATAAACGCTGGTTTTATGATAGATCAACTTCAACTCTGCCTTCCATTAAGCATAGTTATTAAATAGCTTTGGGCTTTTCAAGTTTTTCATACTATTCAAATTTCCTTTTAATTTTCTTGTGCTCAGTCAGGGTCAAAAAATCCTAGAGTATCCTCGAATTTAAGATTTCTTTATTTTTGATAAGATCATTGAGAAATAATTAGAGCATAAGTTTTTGCTTTTTTATAAACTCGATATTAGTTGAATAAAACCAACTATTTTTTTACAGATAAGATAGTTTTATGCCTGGATAAAGCTGAGAAAGTGTGCTCCTTAGCCGTGTAAAATCTTCGTAATTGCGTTTGCAAGTAATATTTAGGGGATGTATTTTTACAGAATACATAACATAGTCGGGCATGAGAAATGTGCGTGAGACTATTTCATGATGTTATATGGAAACTGATAGATCTGGATGATTAAATTGTTTTCGTTCAGCAGAGGGAAAGCATTTCACAGTGTCTTTAAATTATGCTTTAAGCACTGCTTCCCCATCGTAGATGACTTTGCTTTGCCTGACTGCCGATTTTTCTTCGACATAGTTTTTCTTTTGATAGGGCGAGGTGGTATTTTGTTTTTCGTGCTTTTCGTGCTTTTCTTGCTTCTACTGCCGCTATTGCTTTTATCTCATCGCCAACAGTTACTCGAAGGAAGGGATTGCTTGATCCTTCTTATCAAGCGTTATTTCAGGAGTTTTAAAAGCAACTGTAGAACGATTAGCTGTTTTGTAATCTTGAGGGCTCGAGTTAACTGAAGAAGGCTGAGACCAGAAGTCAAATGTAGCAAAGTCCGCAGTTGATTTAACTGATTTGGGCTTAGTTGTATTCGCATTATTATCGTTTAGTTTCAAGTCCCAAAATTATTTATTTTCAAAATAGGAGGAATCTACAGTTTTAAAGGGGATTTCTGAAAGTTGAGGCAGGGTCTTCGGTGTTGGAGGCTGGCGCACAACAGTTGGTTTGGAGTTAACATTGTTATTAGTGATGACAATTGCTGCGTTAGGATCAAAGACGGAGTCAAATAAATTAAGGGCTGGAGTGCTTTTGATTTCAGTATTGGATTATTCATGTTTAAGATAATGGACAGGTTCGGGCACGTGCTGCGGGATAGGTTGTGGTTTCGTCTTTATCTCTTTTACTTTCTTTTCACTTTTAACCGATTTTTGTTCTTCCCTCGGTTGCTGCTGGTATTGATAGAATGAAGTTTAATGTGCGCTGCTTAAGCTACTATGATTCTCCTTAAAGTTTTAAACAACCTAAATTGAAAATGATGTACGGTAACTAGGAACTCATGCGACCAGTTCTCAAGATCGATGTTGCCCACGCTTTCTTGTATGTATTAGAAAAACTCTTAGTAGAGCTCCGGGTCAATGTTCTATCTTAGGTATTTCTGCTTGTCCTACAGTGACTCCATTAATAATTCTGATCTTGATTATAAGCTAAAATCAACACTATTTTAGTGGATCTTAACGCAATACTATTTGAATATTTTTAATATAGAAAATATATCCTCGTTACACATCTCAAACAATTTATTGATCCTCAGCACACTGTGACCATTTAAACGTTGTCCAATTAAAAGAGCAAAAAATATATTCATTAAATTCCCTCGAATTGTATGTTTAATGTAAAAGCACAGTCCTCTAGCAAGACGGGAGTGAGAAAAGGTTTATTAAATAAAAATAATTTTGCATTTTATGCGCTCTTAAAATCTCAAATATGCCCTCATTATAATATCACTTAATTATTACCTCCAATGGAAAATCCTGAGCCAAATATAGATGACCTTATCATTGCTCTTCCTCTTCACGAAAAGGTGCCAGTTGTTGCACTTAAAAACCTACTTGACACACGAGCCAACCTCGATGACGAGCAGTAGATGGAGTTAGAAAAAGTGAGAAGAAAATACAACTAAAAAATGAAGCCTCTACTTTAAAGAGTACCTATTTTTCGACTTAGGCTTCTCAGCTTATTCAAGGTAAAGATCCCAAGCCAGAAGAAATTGCAGATCTCAAGCAATATCTTAAAAGTGGCGAAAAGCCCGGGCAGTTGAAGGGAAAAATATTGGACCGATATTGGAATGCAGCCCTTTAGAACAGTCAGGTTGCTTGTTATATAACGGAAAAGGACGAAAAAGCACTTGAATACTTGTTGGATGTGCAAGTGGTTGACGCTGATAATGATGAAGACAATTCTTCGAGTATTAATCTTCGCTTCATTTTCAAGCCTAACTCTTATTTTTCAGAAACAAGTGTGGTTCGACGGCTCAAATACTCAAATGGTCAAGCTGTTTGCTTATAAGGAGATTTATTGAGTTGGAAACAAGGTAATTGGCTGACTTATGAATCCAAAAAAGTGAACAACAAAGCTACTGGAGAAAGCAAAGTAGTGCAGGGGAAGAAGATAGAATCATTCTTCGATATATTTTTGAATTGGACTGCTGCTGAAAACCCAAATGAAGTTCAAAAAAGTGATGCAATTCTGAGTGAGTTGTTGGTTGTCATCAGAGATAGTTTAAGCTATTTCCTTGGTCTTTTCGATTATGAAGACGTGAGTGATGAAGAAGAAGAATCTGACGAAGAGGAAGAAGAGGAAGAAGAAGAACCAAACAAGAAAAAGAAGTGATGCTATAAAATCTCGAAGGCTGCAATTGCATTTTTAGATATTATCTTTACTTTTACCTTTTAGTTTGTTAAACAAAATCAGCCACTAAAATAAGTTCAAGGATATTAATATTTGGTATAATCCAATCATTTATCTATATTTTAATGTGAGATTAAGTAAATTGAGATTGCTAAATGATAATAGAATCTAACACAAATTAATGTCGCTGTCTTGAATAAAAAATATAGTTTGACATTTTGTGTGTGTCACTTAATACCGATTTTTATATCCAAAGTCATACTTTTTCAATTGTGCTGAGTCTTTTAAAAGATGAAAGAAATATTTTGGTAAAATTGCCGAATTAAAATTATATATGAGCTGGTTATTATCAATTTTATATTTTTATGAAAAGAAATTAAATACATCTAATTGATTGAACATCTAAACTTGTACCATTTATTTACATTTCAACATCAATTTAACAATAAGTTATTCTTATTTTCTTGTACCTGATATTCTAATTATAGAAATAGAATATTTAGCATTATAATATTCAAAGAATCTCAAATAGAACAAAGCATAGATACGAATCTTACTATTATAAAAAGTAGAATTTTCTTCAGTAAAATAGATTTGTCTTTTATTTTCGCATTATTTTTAAAAAAACAGTATTCTTTTACTCCATTAGTATTCTATTTTTAACTGACAAATATCATTTTTAATTCGAAACCGTTTTTATGAAAATATTTTCAATAACAATCAATCATTTGGAATTATTGCAAACTTCGATTTATTCGATTAAAATCGAGTATAATAGTCTTTGCTATTTAATGATGCTACGTAATTATTCGTTAAAATGAATTTCTTCATGTCATCTCATAAACCTTCCGTCAAAAGAGAACCTATGAGTTTAAAATAAATTAAAAACGACTCTAATAAGAAATAAAACCCAGAATTTGATCAATTGTCTATGAGAACTTTGAAAGTTACCAAAAAAAAATCCATCACTATCCCTGACATGACTCCTCAAATGATTAAATAAACGATGCTAAACATGTTAGACAAGCATTTCCATAGTAGTTTTCCTTATTTTTCTATTCTATGTACAAAATGGATCGAGAGCGAGTGGAAAGAAATGCGCGCTAACATCCAGAGTCGACTCACAAAAATGGTCTACCTCGAACCAACATTAAAACTATAAAATTATAGTGTAATTTAAAAGGAAATAAAGATTGAATGGAAGAAAAATCCTTTATTGCATGGCGTGCATAAGCTTTGGAATCATATCTATAGAACAAGTGATTATAAAGAAGTTAAAGAAATTTAAAAGTTTTATCACAGTTTTACTCTCCTAATTGCTGAAATAACATACTTACTCTATTATAACTGCCTTGAAAACCTCATCGATGCAGGCTTTGATGTGGAAACCAAATTACAATACCAAACCGCTATTTCTATTATTGTGGAAAACAAAGATTGGAAAAAAATATACGATGAAGTTATATAACCATGTTTTTATCAGGACTGCCCTTCCTTTTCTTAAAATTTTAATCTCTAATAGTTAAAGGTCAATCCGAAAATTTTAAATATTTACAGTTAATCTCCTCTGTTCCCATAAACAAAGTAGTCACTCAATAAATTTATTCACTCCAAAAGCATACCAGAATTTCTGGCAAGCTTACAGTAATATCGATCTAATCTACTTAAGTAGATCTAGTACAACATCAGCATTGAGAGCAAGAAAAATCGAACTGATAAACAAGTCACAGTTTAAAAATAAGATATCTTGGGCTCGATAATATACATTGTAGTCAAAAATAAAATGGACAGTATCGGACTCGCATTAAGATATCTAAACTTTTTATTAATGGGTAAGGAGGAAGAAATTTTAAGATGGCATCAAGTGGATTATTATAAAACTGATCTATAAGTTGCCTATCAGTTTATAATCCAACCAGTTTTTAAAATATCATTTGATTTAAAGGATAATTAAGACTTAACTTTAACTGAATGATGTATATACTACTTTTATTACTCTCTATTTATATCAACTATTCATATTATTAAAATATATTCTTTTTGCATTTAGCTTGATCTAAAGCTGTCTTTAGTATAGCCTTATCAATCGGAATATTAATTGAAATCATATCCATTGAAAACCTTATATCCCTATAATGTTTATTTAGTATATACATATCAAAACTGTCATTAAGCCTCACAAAATAAAACAAATTATTTTACTTAAATCATCCTACTTTAATATTGAGGACACTAGTTTGCCTCCAAGCAGAGGATATTAACTATAATAATTCCAACTTGCTAAGAATGTTCTAGAACGCGATTATACTTGATATATTGACTTCAACTCAAGAAAAGTAATAATATCCATTTATGGCTGAAACTCATCAAACCGAGCACTTTGCCTTCAATGCCGACATCCAGCAGCTTATGGGCTTAATCATCAACACTTTTTACACCAACAAAGAAATTTTTTTGAGGGAGCTCATCTCAAATGCCTCTGATGCTCTTGACAAGATCAGATACAAATCTCTCACCGATCCTGATATTGTTCATGATTAGCCTTCTTTCAAGATTTAAATCGTCCCCGAAAAAGCCACCAACACTCTCACTCTTAGAGACACTGGTATTGGTATGACCAAGCAGGAACTTATTACCAATCTTGGAACCATCGCTAAGTCTGGAACTAAAGCCTTCATGGAAGCCCTCAGCCAAGGAGCTGATATTTCTATGATTGGTCAATTTGGTGTTGGTTTCTATTCTGCTTTCCTAGTTGCTGATAAAGTAACTGTGATTTCCAAATCTCCCGAAGATGAACATCAATGGAAATGGGAGTCTACTGCAGGAGGAACATTCGCTGTGGTTGAAGATGATGGACCTAGGCTTACTAGAGGATCAAAGGTCATTCTTTCCATTAAGTCTGATAACGTTGAGTTCCTTGAGGAGAGAAAACTTAAAGATTTAGTGAAAAAGCACTCCGAATTTATTTCGTTCCCCATTTCACTGCAAGTCGAGAAAACTACTGAAAAGGAAATTTCTGATGATGAGGAAGAAGAAAAGAAATAAGGAGAGGACGTGGAGATTAAATAGGATAAGGGCGAAAAGAAGAAGAAGAAAATAAAAGAAGTTTCAACCTAATTTGAAGAACTCAACAAAAACAAACCCATCTGGATGAAGAAATCAGAGGATGTCTCTAAAGAAGACTATGCTAGTTTCTATAAAAGCCTTACAAACGATTGGGAAGATCATCTTGCTGTTAAGCAGTTTTCAGTTGAGGGTGGTCTCGAGTTCAAATCTATCATCTTTGTTCCCAAAAGAGCTCCCTTCGATATGTTTGAGACTAAAAAGAAGAAAAACAACATTAAGCTCTATGTTCGAAGAGTTTTCATTATGGACGATTGCGAGGACCTCATTCCTGAGTATCTTGGCTTTATTCGAGGTGTTGTTGACTCAGAGGATCTTCCTCTTAACATTTCAAGAGAGTATCTTCAGCACAACAAAATTCTGAAGGTCATTAAAAAGAATATCACTAAAAAATGTCTTGAACTCTTCCAAGAGATCAGTTAGAACGCCGAAGACTTCAAGAAGTTCTATGAGCAATTCAGCAAGAACCTCAAGCTAGGTATTCATGAAGACAATACTAACAGGGTGAAGCTTTCAGAATTTTTAAGATATCACACTTCCAAATCAGGAGAAGATATTATTAGCTTGAAAGATTATGTTGCTAGAATGAAAGAAGGGCAAAAAGATATTTACATTATCACTGCAGAGTCCAGAGCAGCTGCTGCTGCCTCTCCCTTCGTAGAAGCTCTCAAAAAGAAAGATCTTGAAGTCATCTACATGGTGGATCCCATTGATGAATATGTCATTCAGCAACTCAAGGACTTTGATGGTCACAAAATTAAAAATGCCTCCAAAGAGGGATTGGAGTTCGACAATTCTGAAGATGAAAAGAAAAGACTCGAGGAACAAAAAGCTTCCTTCGAGGGACTTTGCAAACTTTGTAAGGAAGTTTTGGGAGATAAGGTCGAAAAAGTCCTAGTCGGACAAAGACTGAGCGATTCTCCTTGCGCATTGGTGACAGGCGAGTATGGATGGTCTGCAAACATGGAGCGTATTATGAAAGCTCAAGCCCTCAGGTATATTCTTTTTCTATTATAGAGATTCATCGATGTCAAATTACATGGTATCCAAAAAGACAATGGAAATCAACCCTAACCACACAATCGTCGTTGAGCTCAAGAAGAAGTCTGATCAGGACAGAAGTGACAAGACCGTACGAGATTTAATCTGGCTCTTGTTTGATACTGCTCTTCTTGCATCTGGATTCTCTCTCGATGAGCCCTCATCTTTCGCTACTAGAATTCACCGGATGATTAAGCTTGGTCTTTCCATTGATGATGACAAGATTGAAGAATAGTTGCCATCTCTTGAGAAAGATACTCAAGCATCTGCTCCTGAAGGTGCCACTAACAAGATGGAAGAAGTTGATTGATTTATGATTGGTGAGATTTAGCCTATTGTTAAATATAAAAGACATATCTGTATTGATAGTAAAAGGTGTATAATTTGATAAATATAATAATCTATGAATAATGGACAAAAAGTTATTATCAACACACATGATTGCGATGATGACGAACTATGCTGTTGTGGATGATATTAATAGTATCATTAATGCTTTCCTATTCTTTCAAGCTTAGATTTGATTTTAAATGACTGTTGGATAAGATACGATTTTTAAACAACTGGTTGCGACAT
>Ga0302197_10002409_pt1 | contig 17350 bp, 14 predicted proteins | sample II_Bog_N2_1_FD_193526 | JGI IMG/M metagenome (GOLD analysis project Ga0302197, IMG submission 193526) | Peat permafrost microbial communities from Stordalen Mire near Abisko, Sweden - II_Bog_N2_1 | ecosystem: Environmental > Terrestrial > Soil > Wetlands > Peat | place: Sweden: Abisko...
GAGGATGTACACGACGTTTACGAAGAAATAAAACAATATCATTACCATATACTATCAGAGATTTTTGATAGCAACGCTCCTATTTTTGATGAAGTAGCCAATACGTTTGTAGAGATAGATTGGATGCTGGAAGATGAGCCACAGGATGATTATGATTTCATATATGATCAAATTGTTTCTGTTGGCGAATTGGTTTCTACACGGATTGTAAATGCTTATCTAAACAAAATTGGCTTAAAAAGCCAGTGGCTTGATGTTCGCGGCTATATCCATACCGATAATACTTATCGTGAAGGTGTAGTTCAGTGGGCTAAAACCAAGGAAAGTATTATTAAAGACATCCCAGCCTTGTTAGAAAAAAGCATCGTGGTAACACAGGGTTTTTTAGGTGGGACCTCTGAAAACTTTACCACTACTTTAGGCCGTGAAGGTTCAGATTATACAGCTTCAATTTTGGCATCCTGCTTAGGCGCTGAATCGGTTACAACCTGGAAAGATGTACCCGGAATTTTAAATGCCGACCCTAAATTGTTTAAAGACACCATTAAGTTTGACGAGCTGCCGTATTCTGAAGCTATTGAGATGACTTATTACGGCGCATCGGTCATCCACCCGAAAACAATAAAACCGCTGCAAAACGCAAAAATACCTTTACTAGTAAAGCCATTTAATAACCCAACCGCCCCGGGTACTGTAATAAAGGAAAATGGCCACGATCATTATGCTAAGCCTGTCATCATATTAAAGCAAAATCAAATACTGCTGTCGCTTTCGGCAAAGGATTATGCTTTTATTTCAGAGACACATCTAAGTGAAATATTTAGCCTGTTCGCACAGTGCCATGTAAAGATCAATATGATGCAAACCTCGGCTCTTAGCTTTACCGCTTGTTTTGATGAGGATGAAGAACGCCTTAAAAAATTATTACAAGCTGTTAGTGCAAATTTCAAAGCGAAATACAATAACAACCTTAGTCTGCTAACAACCCGCCACTATACGCCGGAATCACTAAAAAAACTAACCGAAGGCAAGGTGACTTTATTGGAGCAAATAAGCCGCAATACCGCGCAAATGGTGATCAGGTAATGCAAATGTTTGAACTTTTCATCAATCCAAACGTTAAGTATTTATGAAAATGTACCAGCAAATGCTCACCCTGCAAAAAAGGCGGGGATTCCACATCATAACCACAGAAGTTGTAAATGCGTTACCGCAGATCAGCGAGTTTCAGACAGGAATTTTGCAGGTATTCATCCAGCATACATCAGCATCGCTAACTATAAACGAGAACGCCGATCCTACCGTAAGGAAAGATTTTGAAATGTATTTCAATAAAATCGCGCCGGAGAATGACCCTGAATACCAGCACGATGATGAAGGCCCCGACGATATGCCCGCGCACCTTAAAGCGGCAATGCTAGGGAGCTCTGTAACTATCCCCATCCGCAATGGAAGATTAGCTTTAGGCACCTGGCAAGGCATTTATTTGTGTGAGCACCGTAATTATGGCGGTAATCGCAGCTTGGTAATTACTGCCTGGGGAGACGCCTAAATATTAATATAAATTTTACCTTTGCAGGTGATTAGAATAATACCATTTGGTATATTTTATTTAATTTTGTGATCTTTTATTATAATTATAATGCTGAATAGAGTTGTTGTAACGGGCATAGGCGCTTTAACTCCGATAGGGAACGATATAAAATCATTTTGGGAAAATGCCTTGGCCGGCAAAAGCGGCGCGAACCGCATTACACGCTTTGATCCATCTTTATTTCGTACACAATTTGCTTGTGAACTAAAGGATTTCAATCCCGCGGGGCATCTTGATAGGGCCGACATTAAACGTACCGATACTTTTACACAATATGCCATAGTAGCTTCGGATGAAGCGATAAAAGACTCAGGTTTTGATTTTTCAAAAATGGATCCGTTTGATGTAGGTGTAATCTGGGGATCTGGCCAGGGCGGTATGGAAACCTTTGAGCAGCAGGTTACTGAGTATGCGAAAGGCAACGGTAGCCCGCGTTATAGTCCCTTCTTCGTGCCCAAATTTTTAACCAATATGGCTTCCGGGATGATTTCCTTACGTCATGGCTATATGGGTATCAACTATACCGCCGTGTCTGCATGCGCAACATCAAATACGGCTATAATGGATGCATTTAATTACATCCGTTTAGGTAAAGCCAAAATTGTTATTACTGGCGGTTCAGAAGCCCCTATTGTAGAGGCTTCTATAGGTGGCTTTAGCGCAATGAAGGCAATGTCGGCACGTAACGATGATCCGCAACGCGCGTCAAGGCCGTTTGATATTGATCGTGATGGCTTTGTGATGGGCGAAGGTGCAGGTGCCTTGATTTTAGAAGATTACGAACACGCAGTAAAACGCGGTGCTAAAATATATGCCGAGCTAACAGGCGCAGCCATGACAGCCGATGCTTACCACATGACTTCAACCCACCCTGAAGGTTTAGGTGCGGCAAAGGCTATGCAGTTAGCACTTAACGAAGCCGGTATAACCATGGCTGATGTTGATTATTTAAACATGCATGCCACATCAACCCCTGTAGGCGATCTATCCGAACTTAAAGCGGTAACATCATTAACAGGCACCGGGCCCAACACCATGCAAATTGGCGCAACCAAATCAATGACGGGCCATCTTTTAGGTGCAGCCGGAGCCATTGAAGCCATTATTTGTTTGCTTGCTATAGAAAACCAGGTATTGCCACCAACCATTAATACAGGTGAACTTGACCCTGCATTTCCTGCATACTTAAATTTAGTGCCTAATCACTCCATCGAGTATAAAGTAAATGTAGCCATGAGCAATACATTTGGTTTTGGTGGCCATAATGGTATTGTGGTATTTAAGAAAATATAATATAATCCCCATCCCCTCTTTGTCGCGCAGCGATAGAGAGGATGGTCGAGCGAAGCAAGGCGGGGTGAGTAAACTTATCGAGTATTCTACTAAATATCTGTATAACTGAATGCGTTATAATCAAAATTTATGAACTTATAAAAAATATAATTGCAAGGGTTAAAGGGAAAATTATAAAATATAAAGCGCCAGACATAAAAGCACTTTTATGATATATAGAAAGTCGTCTATCTCTGTAATAATAAAATGCTATTGTTGCCATTAATATCGGGGCTATAAATATCAAATAGAATGTCCCTAAAGATGCCAAACCTGACCATTGCAAAAAAAAATTTGTTAGGAGTACTACCAACAATCCTCCGTAATTAAAAAAAACTATAAAAAAAGCCAATGTAGGTGGAATTGGGATTTTCTCCTTCCTCATCTTTCTCCTAAGCCAAAGGAAAATCAGCAATCCTGTAAAAGGCAATAGAAGATAAATAATAATTGCAAGTATCTCGTGTTTCTGCATGTGATAAGTTTACAATGCAATATACAATGTTTATTAATACCGCAAAATAGAATCGCTCCTTCCTACTGCCAATTTGACAAGCCCACCCCTTTTGGAACAGGCATTGATATGTACCAGTAACAATCATTAATAAACAATTTACAGAAAATATTATGCAAGAAAAAGGAACAATCTCGATACATACCGAGAACATTTTCCCGATAATTAAGAAGTTCTTATACTCAGACAATGAGATATTTTTGCGCGAGCTGGTATCAAACGCCGTTGATGCTACCCAAAAGATCAAACGCCTGGCTTCATTAGGTCAGTACAATGGCGAGCTTGGCGACCTCCGTGTTGAAATTGCTTTTGATGCAGACAAAAAGACAATCACCATCAGCGACAACGGCTTAGGTATGACAGCCGATGAGATTAAAAAATATATTAATCAGATAGCTTTCTCCGGCGCTACCGAGTTTATGGAGAAGTTTAAAGAAGCTAAAGATGCCAATGAAATTATTGGTCGTTTTGGTTTAGGTTTTTACTCTGCATTTATGGTGGCCGATAAGGTTGAGATTCAAACTTTAAGCTATCAAGATGGTGCCGAACCTGCCTACTGGGTATGCGATGGCAGCACCGAATTCGAGATTGGCGAAGGCACTTTAGCTGAACGCGGTACTGAGATCACTTTATACATTAACAGCGAATCTGAAGAGTTTTTAAACAAACAAAAACTACAAGAGATTCTGGATAAATACTGCAAATTCTTACCTGTACCCATTAAATTTGGCACAACTACCGAAGAGGAAGAAGATGGTGTTGATGAAGAAGGCAAACCAAAATACAAATCAGTTGAAGTTGATAATATCATCAATGATACTACCCCTATCTGGACTAAAGCTCCATCTGAATTAAAAGATGAAGATTATCTAAACTTCTATAAAGAGCTTTATCCATACAGCGAAGATCCTTTATTCTGGATACATTTGAATGTGGATTACCCTTTCAACTTAACAGGTGTCCTATATTTCCCTAAGCTGAAAAATGATTTCGAAGTACAGAAAAATAAAATAAAACTATTCTCCCGCCAGGTATTTATTACTGATGAGGTTAAAGATATTGTACCTGAATTTTTAATGCTATTGCATGGAGTTATTGATTCACCGGATATCCCGTTGAACGTATCACGCAGCTTTTTACAGGCCGATCATAACGTTAAAAAGATCAACAGTTACATCACCAAAAAAGTGGCTGATAAACTGGCTGAACTATTCAAAAACGATCGTCCGGGCTTTGAAGAAAAATGGAGCGACATTGGCGTATTTGTAAAATACGGCATGATCAGCGAAGATAAATTCTATGATAAAGCAAAAGACTTTGTGCTGCTAACCAACACTACTAAACAAAACTTCACTTTAGAGGAATATAAAGAAAAGGTTGAGCCTGTACAAACTGATAAAGACGGCAGATTGGTTTACATCTACACCAACGATCCATCCAAGCAAGATGCTTTTATTCAATCAGCCAATAAAAAAGGTTATGATGTGTTATTGATGGATTCCCCTATCGACACACACTTTATCAGTCAGTTAGAACAAAAATTGGAGAAAACATCGCTTAAACGTGTTGATGCTGATGTAGCCGATAAGTTAATCGCTAAGGGTGAAAATCCTGAATCAGTTTTAACCGAAGAACAAATCACCAAGGTAAAAGCCATATTCGATAAAGCCATCAACAAACCGGCTTACAAAGTTGAATTGGAAAGTCTTAATCCTGATGAGCTACCGGTAACTGTAACCATGGACGAGTTTATGCGCCGTATGAAAGATATGGCAGTTATGGGCGGCGGTATGAGTTTCTACGGCAGTATGCCCGATAACTATAAAGTAGTAGTTAACGGCAACCATAAACTGATCAGTCGCATTTTACAGGATGATAACGAAGATGCCCAGTCAACTTTAGCCAAACAAGCTTTTGATTTAGCATTGCTATCTCAAGGCCTTTTAAAAGGTGCCGAGCTTACCGAGTTCGTAAACAGAAGCGTTAATTTGATTTAAGTTTTAAGAAACTGCTTAAACAGGATACCTTGTTTAAACAGTTTTAATAAGTTTTAAAAAAGAGGCCGTTCTCATATGAGAACGGCCTCTTTTTGGAAGCTTTATCATTTTCAAACAGCTTCCTATTGAAGTTTTTTTAATTATTGGCCTGAGTTTAAATCTTCCAGGCTAACTTTCTCAAAATCGCTACCGATCGCGAAAGTACCCGCTGGTGCTTTACCTTCGGTTATACTTTTAATAGTGATGCTTAATTCCTGGCCTTGTTGGAAAGAAGTGTATTGGATAGGAACTCCGCCTGCAGCAGTATAATAAGGTGCTATAGCCGATTGTGGAACACTTATATCATTGGTGATCCAAACATCATAGCTTTTGCCACTTTTAGCTTCTTTAGCGATTACCTTTTTACAGTTAAATCCTGAGATTACTTTAGTTTCGGCTGTTGGTGTAAAGGTGAATGATGGTAAACCTGAAAAAGCTTGTTCTATTTCAGCAGCAGAAGCAACTCCTGCTTTTTTCAAGCCTGCAACCGGAATATCCAGTATAACAGCAAAGTAATCACGTTTGGCGTCAGATAACATTTTTACATTGCCTGCACCAAAAGTTATTACACTTGCTGATGAATCAGGTGTAAAATACGATTTAACACTAGCCGGGTTGCCTCTTAATTCTGTATCGAAAGAGAAATAACCTTCTTTATAAACTTTTTGGGCATTCGCGTTAATAAGGGTTCCTGCTGTTAAGGCAATGCCTAATGCTGCTCCTAGTAATTTATTATTCATAGTTTTTTAGATTTTAAACCAATTTAGGTATTTGTTTATTGAAACCAAATTTTTTGACTTATTAATTAGATACAGCAATGAGTGCTTTGTTACGCTTTAGCAAAATAAAATTTGCCACCGGCCATTTAACCTGTTGAATTTGATCGATAAATCTGTCGCTGTTTGCCGCGCTTATAAGCAATTGTTGGTAGCTGTAGTTTTTATTGATGTTATTAAAATTGGTGTAAGGGTTGCCGGTGATGTAAATATAATCGGCTACTAATTTATTGTTTAAGGCGCAATTACTTACAGATTTATCAAACAACAATATCCGTTTATCAAAAAATTGAATGAGGTTCGATCGTTTTAAAACATAATTACTGTTAAAGTTCTGTTTTGGGTTGTAAATGGTAACATCTGTTAATTTGCAGCTATCTAAATAAGGCTGGATAGAATAGCGGTAATTTTTATTGGTGTCGCTAAGGTCTGATAGTACAATCGCTTGGTTACCATTTCTCATCACAATCCCTGTATGGCTGCGCATATTTAGAAAGGCGATGGTATGTATATTTGCCGAGGTGATCTTATTATAGCTAAAGCTGATGCTGAGCAATAACAGGCAACAAAGGCTTAGTCGTAGTAACCATATCCTTCTATCATATAAAAAATAAAACAGACTGATTATCATCGCGTATAGCAAAAAATATTCAACGGTATTTAGCCAGATTTTGTTTATGGTGGATAGCGGGAATTGCTCAATATCCGACAATCCTTTATTCATAAGCAGGATCGTTTTTTCTAAAATCCATCCGAGATATTGGGGAATAAAACTTATCTGCGGCAGCAGTAAATAAAGAAGCCCGGTATACATGATGATAGCGGCGGGTATGATCACTAAAATATTACTCACCAAAAAATAAACCGGGAACTGGTGGAAATAAAAAGCACTAAGCGGAAAAGTGATGATTTGCGCGGCGATAGAAACGGAACATATCGCCCATAATTTATCAGCGAATTTGTTTTTGAATTTGAACCAATTGTAAACTATCGGCCTTAAAACAATTAATCCGCCAACGGCTAAAAATGCCAATTGAAAACCAACTTCTGTTATTAAATAAGGATTGTACAAAAGCAGCACGAATGCGGAGAATGCCAGTATATTGAGCGTATTAATGTAACGATTATACGTTTTACCAATCACAATCATGCTTACAACCAACACCGCCCGGCATATAGCAGGCGAAAAGCCCGTAAGCAAAGCATAATAACATAAAACGCCTATAATGATTATGGCTCTGAGCACTTTACCGTATTTGTGCCGGCTTAAAAAGCTTAGCACATAAGTCAGCAGGAAATAAATGATGGCCACTTGCGACCCTGAAACAGTAAGTACATAAACCGTACCCGTGTTGGAATAAGCCTGAAGCACATCGCTACTTAAATCTGCCCGGTAACCTAACAGCATTGCTGATGCTACGGCAATGGCATCAGGGTTATGTATATTAGTTTTAAGCTTTTTCACTAATTGTTGTCTTAATTTTAACGCAAAAGCAACAATAGTATTCCCAGCATCATGGGCCACTACCGCGTATTTGTGGCCATATAAAAACGACTGGTAGTAAATGTTTTTATTAGCTAAATATTGCTTGTAATTAAATTCGGCGGGATTGAACGGCGGGTCGATAAGCGTGTAATTAGCCGGGATGAGCACTTCATCGCCATAAGCCAGATTCTGGGCCAGGCTATCTTTTAAGGTCACTAATAATGTACCGCTGGTTACTGTCTTTTTGCCTTGGTTTATGGTTTGTTCTACAATAGCGGTAAAGCGTATTAATCCATTCTTTAAAGTAGGTTCATTGTTAATTCTTATAATCGCTAATTGTGCGGGGAATTTAGAGAATTGGTTTGGGCGGTTTAATTCGCTGTAATTGGCTGTGCTTATCCAGCCGAAAATAAATAATATTAAATTGATGAGTATACCGCCAATCCATCTTGTTTTATAAATATTGAACCTTTTATAGCCGATATTTAGGGTGATGAATGCTGCGCTAAGTGTAAGTAATGCAATTATTAGGAAAGTGGTTTCAGCCAACCGGGCAAAGTTTAACCCCGCGGTTATTCCCAATAAAAAAGGGATCAGTAAAATAACAAAAGGAATTTCGCCTTTGTGGTTTGTTAGCATTGTGGGTTTAGTTTCTGTCTCTACCACTTGTCATTCTGGAACGTAGTGAAGAATGACAAAACGGAATAAAGATACTTGTTCGCGGAGAAATTACAACTGGTCGCGGACTTCTAACAGGAATTTTTTTATGTTTTCGAGAGAATCGATCACACGCTGGGTTTCTTTAGTTTCACCGGAATTGGTTTTCAGGTGCTCTTTTGCGCCATGTAAGGTATAACCCTTGTCACGTATCAGATGAAAGATAATCTTTAGGTTCTCGAGATCCTCAGGTGTGAAATAGCGGTTGCCTTTTTTGTTCTTTTTGGGTTGAAGAACATCAAATTCTTTCTCATAAAACCTTATCAATGATTGATTTACATCAAACATAGTCGACACTTCACCCATGGTGTAGTACATCTTACTGATCTCGCGTTCTTTGTAAGGCATTTACAAAGGTACTTATGAATTTCGGAAATTAATTAAAATTGTTTTGGTTCTCTGCTTGTGTGTTGGTCTTTATAGGTGTGCGGTAGATTGTCAAAAAGCGTCGGTTGGTGCGATTCCCTCCCTTGGGAGGGCGAAGGGAGGGGTCTGGGCGATTATCTTCTAGCGTAAACCCCTCCCCGCCACTACTCAATTCCGCCGCACCCCTACCAGGGGAGGGAGTTAAGCAATACTGAATTTTACCGAAATTATTTCAGTAAAATTCACGATTTTTGTGGCAAATTGAGTAGTATACAAAACTCAACAAACTTACACATGACCGCTACCCAAATACGCCAGGCTTTTTTAGATTTTTTTGCTGCTAAAGGACATACTATTGTGCCGTCAGCGCCTATTGTTGTTAAGGATGACCCAACCCTTATGTTCACCAATGCGGGGATGAACCAGTTTAAGGCCATTTTTTTAGGTGAAGAACCTGCGAAATACCCGCGCGTAGCCGATACACAACGTTGTTTGCGGGTATCAGGCAAGCATAATGATTTGGAAGAGGTGGGTATTGATACCTATCACCATACCATGTTCGAGATGCTGGGTAACTGGAGCTTTGGCGATTATTTTAAAAAAGAAGCCATTGCCTGGAGCTGGGAATTGCTTACCGAAGTATATAAATTAGATAAAGACCGCCTGTACGTTACCTATTTTGAAGGTGACGAAAAAGAAGGTTTGGCAAAAGATACCGAAACCTACAACCTATGGAAACAGTATGTAGATGAAGCGCATATCCTCCCGGGCAATAAAAAAGATAACTTTTGGGAAATGGGCGAGACCGGTCCTTGTGGGCCGGCATCGGAAATTCATTATGATAGCCGTCCTGATAATGAACGCAAAGAAGTTAGCGGTGCTGTTTTAGTAAACGCCGACCATGACCAGGTGATTGAGATATGGAATAATGTTTTTATACAGTTTAACCGTTTGAAAGATGGTTCGCTGCAGACATTGCCTGCACAACATGTTGATACAGGCATGGGCTTTGAGCGTTTGGTGAGGGTGCTGCAAGGCAAGTCATCAAATTATGATACCGATGTATTTCAACCGATGATCCAATTTATCGCGGAGAAATCAGGTAAAAAATATAATAGCGCCGCTAAACCCGGCGATGCTGATTGGAGCGAAGCTGTTGCCATGCGTGTAATGGCTGACCATATCCGCGCGATCAGTTTCGCGATAGCTGACGGGCAGTTGCCATCGAATAATAAAGCTGGTTATGTGATCCGTCGTATTTTACGCAGGGCGGTTAGGTATCAGTATCAATATTTAGGCTTTAAAGAGCCATTTTTAAATACTTTGGTGCCTTTGCTGGCAGAGCAATTTAAGGGTGTGTTTGATGAGTTGTACAGTCAGAAAGATTTTGTGCAGAAGGTGATTTTGGAGGAGGAGACTTCATTTTTAAGAACTTTAGGTAATGGAATAGCTCGCTTCAATAAACGGATAACTGATATAACTGTATTCAGTCATTCTGAAAACTTAAAGAACGTCGGTTTAGATCATATGTCACCACTTCAAAAGGAGATACCAGGAGATTTTGCTTTTGAATTATCTGATACATATGGGTTTCCGTTGGATTTAACGGAACTAATGGCGCGCGAGCAAGGTTTTTCGGTTGATATTGACGGCTTCGATAAAGAGCTTCAGGCTCAAAAGTCCCGTTCCCGTGCTGCCACATCTATTGATACCAGTGACTGGATTATTTTAAAGGATGATGACAACGTTGAATTTACCGGTTATGATGAAACGGAAAGCATTGCCCATGTGGTAAAATACCGCAAGGTAACCGCGAAAGGTAAAGAACAATACCAGATCGTACTCGACAAAACACCATTTTACGCGGAAAGCGGTGGCCAGGTAGGTGATACCGGCGAATTGGTTTTCCCGGATGGCGAAGTAATTGAGGTTACTGATACCAAGAAAGAGAATGGTTTAATTGTTCATTTTGTAGATAAGCTGCCTGAGGATATTAATGATGCGCTTACCGCGATTGTTGATGCTCAAAAACGGAATAGCACCAATAACAACCACTCGGCTACGCACTTGCTGCATGCGGCCATGAAGCAGGTTTTAGGTAGCCACGTAAACCAAAAAGGGTCATTGGTGAATGCGGAGTACCTGCGTTTTGACTTTTCGCACTTTGCTAAGGTGACTGAAGAAGAGATCGCGAAAATAGAAGCCATTGTTAATGAAAAGATCCGCGAAAATATCGCTTTGAAAGAGGAACGGGATGTGCCTTATGATATTGCTATAAAAAGCGGTGTAACCGCCCTTTTCGGCGAAAAATATGGCGACAAGGTACGGGTAATAACTTTTGATGATACATTTAGCAAGGAGCTTTGCGGTGGTACGCACGTTAAGGCTACCGGTTTTATCGGATACTTTAAAATAGTATCGGAAAGCGCGGTTGCCGCGGGCGTACGCCGGATTGAAGCTATTACAGGGATTGCTGCTGAGCATTTTATTAACGAACAAAGCAAGCTGGTTCAGCAATTAAAGGATCTGCTTAAGAACCCTAAAGATATATCTAAAAGCATTGAAGGTTTAATTGAAGAAAATGCCAGGCTTAAAAAAGAAATTGAAAAATCGATACTTGAAAAGTCGTCAGGCTTAAAAAATGAATTGGCTAAGAAAGTTGAAAATATAAATGGTATAAACTTCATCGCCCAAAGGGTTGAATTGCCTAATGCCGATGCAGTAAAGAATCTGGCTTACCAGATCAAAGATATTGTAAGCGACCTGTTCCTGGTATTAGCTGCTGATATTGATGGCAAGCCAAACTTAACCGTTATGCTGAGCGAAAATTTGGTTAAAGAAAAAGGTTTGAACGCAGGTAACATCATACGTGAATTGGCTAAGGAAATACAGGGCGGTGGCGGCGGCCAGCCATTTTTTGCTACCGCGGGTGGTAAGGATGTAAGCGGAATTGACAAAGCGTTGGAAAAAGCGAAAAGCTTTATAGCCTAAACAAAACAAGCGCCCGGCAAAACCGGGCGCTTGTTTTTAATAATAATCCCTTTTTCAAGGGTTGGATATAAATTTAAACCATTGGAGGCTATCTTACCAGCCTCGTAATTGCGTTAATAATTTCGTTGCCTACTTTTTTCTGCGAACCTGGTAATTGTTTTAGCTTGTCGGTGTAAATTTTCACCTCTTCCTCATTATCAAACAACAAAACCGCATCATTATTTACTTCAATTTCAATTCCTTTTGGCGGAACAGGTAGCAAATAATTCATAAACGACGAAAAATTGATCTTCGACGGACCGTTCGATGGAATGCTTATTCGTAACATATGAAATGATTTTTTTACTATAGCTAAACAATAAGGATTTAAAGATGTTTGAAGCTGATTCTCTTTTTTTGTAATAATTTTATCAAAGAAGTTAATTCTTAATTCACAATTGAAGTCTCAAATACTCATTTTGAAATAAGCCATGCTTTCAGTAATTTAAGGCAGATTAAAACATGCCCATGACTGAAGCCACAACCACGCAATTAAAACGAGTGCTTAAGCCTATCCATTTGTGGGCAATAGCTGTAGGCTTAGTTATTTCAGGGGAATACTTCGGATGGAACTATGGCTGGGGTGTATCGGGTACTATCGGCTTCCTTATCGCTACTGTCATTATCACTATAATGTACATTACTTTCATTTTTAGTTATACCGAGTTAACTACCGCCATACCACATGCGGGTGGCGCATTTGCCTACGCGTACAGGGCCATGGGGCCGTTTGGCGGGTTGATAGCAGGTTACGCTACCCTGATCGATTTTCTGTTCGCTACGCCGGCTATCGCGGCTGCGTTGGGAAGTTATTTGCATTTTTTGTATCCATCTGTACCTATAATCCCATCGGCTTTATTTTTTAACGTGTTGTTTATCGGGATCAATATCTCCGGGATGAAGGAATCCGCTGTATTTTCAGTCGTGATAACTATACTGGCTGTTGCCGAGCTGTTGTTATTTATGGGCGTTGTTGGCCCGCATTTTAAAATGAGTAATTATCTGAGCCACCCGATGCCATTTGGCTGGGGCGGTGTATTTGCGGCTTTGCCTTTCGCCGTTTGGTTTTATTTGGCGATAGAAGGCGTTGCTATGGTTGCCGAGGAAGTTAAAGAGCCTAAAAAAAATATCCCGATAGGTTATATTTCCGGTTTGGCTACGCTGATATTTTTAACTTTTGGGGTAATGATACTAACCGGCGGCATTACCGACTGGCATAGGTTAAGCAATGTACTTGACCCGTTGCCGGAGTCGATAGCTATTGCTTTGGGCAAGGCCAATGGGTTAACTAAAATATTCGCCAGTATAGGCTTATTTGGGCTGATCGCATCGTTTCATGGTACAATACTGGCGTCATCAAGGCAGGTTTATGCTATGGCGAGGAGCGGGTATTTACCAAGATTTTTATCTAAATTAAACGAGCGTTTTCAGACGCCTTATTGGGCGCTGATCGCTGGTGGTGTTATTAGCATGATCGCTTTATATTTCGATAATACGGCGGAGAATATTGTGATACTATCTGCCATGGGCGCTGTTTTCATGTACATGATGAGCATGATTAGTTTATTTATTCTGAGGAAGAATGAACCTGATTTAGAAAGGCCATTTGCATCGCCTTTTTACCCGGTATTTCCGGCTGTGGCGTTAATCATATCGGCTGTGTCATTGTTCGCCATTATATATTATCACTTTATGGTAAGTTTGGTGTTTTTTGCTTTATTAGCTGTGGCCACTGTTGTTTTTGTGGCGATGGGAAAACATAAGGTGAAACTGTTGGAACCAGGATTAAATTAATTGTCTGAACCATGATTTGCTTGATTTTAGGATTGCTTGATTTTAGGATTGCTTGATTAATTAAAGGAAAATGAGTTATCAAACCACCATCGGCGGGAAAGTTTACAGGTTTGATGAACTGAAAACTTTGCTTGCTAAAGCTTCACCTTTTCGTACGGGGGATGCGCTGGCGGGTTTGTGTGCCGAAAGTTATGAGGAACGGGTTGCTGCGCAAATTACTTTGGCGGATATACCATTGAAAGTATTTTTGTCGGAGTTAATTATCCCTTATGAAAGTGATGAAGTAACGAGGTTGATTGTTGATAGTCATGATGTAAATGCCTTTGGTGTGATAAGCCATTTAACTGTTGGCGAGCTGCGTGATTGGTTACTGCTGGATGAAACTACAGTATCAACCTTAAAAAGTATTGAAGCAGGCTTAACTCCCGAGATGGTTGCTGCGGTATCTAAAATAATGCGCAACCAGGATCTGATCGCGGTAGCAAAAAAATGCGAGGTGGTTACTCAATTTCGTAATACTATTGGTTTAAAAGGTCATTTTTCAACTCGCTTGCAACCTAATCACCCAACAGATGAGCCGAAAGGGGTTGCGGCCAGTATTATTGAAGGTTTGCTTTATGGCAGTGGCGATGCTTGTATCGGTATTAATCCTGCTACCGATAGTCCAAGCCATGTGATGAGTTTGTTGCGCATGATAGACCAGCTTAGGCAGCAGTTTGAGATCCCTATGCAGTCGTGCGTATTGAGCCATATAACTACTACGCTTGAACTCATCAATAAAAATAAAGAAGCACCGGTTGATCTGTGCTTTCAATCTATAGGCGGAACGGAATTAACGAATACCAGCTTCGGCATAAATTTAAGTTTAATACAGGAGTCCTACCAGGCCACTTTATCATTAAAGCGTGGTACTATCGGCGAGAATGTAATGTATTTTGAAACCGGGCAAGGGAGCGCTTTATCAGCTAATGCACATCATGGGGTCGATCAGCAAACCTGCGAGGCAAGGGCTTATGCTATTGCACGTAAGTTCAAACCGCTATTGGTAAACTCAGTGGTGGGTTTTATTGGGCCTGAGTATTTATATGATGGCAAGCAAATCATCCGCGCAGCGCTGGAAGATCATTTTTGCGCCAAATTATTAGGCCTGCCTATGGGCGTAGATGTTTGCTATACTAACCATGCGGAGGCTGATCAGGATGATATGGATAATTTGCTGACCTTATTGGGCGTGGCAGGTTGCAACTTTGTGATGGGCATCCCGGGATCGGATGATATTATGCTGAATTATCAATCTACCTCCTTTCACGATGCTTTGTATTTGAGAAAAGTACTGGGACTAAAGGCTGCCCCCGAATTTGAACAATGGTTAATGAAACAGGGAATTGTGGATGGACAAGGACAGTTAACATCAGCGAATCAAAGCAATCTATATAATCATTTTGGTTCATTATGGATAAAGTGATCAAAGGTGTGACTAATCAGGATAATCCTTTAAATCCATTAAAGGGTTTTACGGCTGCGCGTATTGGCATCGGACGAACAGGTACCAGTATTCCTACCAAACAGTCGTTAGCGTTTAAATTAGCGCATGCTCATGCCCGGGATGCGGTGTATTCTGTTTTGGATATTGATGCATTATCAAACAATATAAAACAATTCAATCTTCCGGTTATCGTGTTACATAGTAAGGCCGGTAGCCGGGCGGAGTATTTACAAAGACCGGACCTCGGCAGAAAATTAAAAAAATCATCGGCCAAACAGTTAAAAGAGTATGCCGGTAACTATGATGTGTCGATTATCATAGCCGATGGGCTCTCCGCGTCCGCTATAAATGATAACGTTATTGGGTTACTAAACCACCTTATTCCCCTAGTTGCAGCTGCTAATCTGAAATTGGCACCGATATGTTTTGTAGAGCAGGCAAGGGTAGCCGTGAGCGATAAAGTAGCGCATTTATTAAATGCAAAGCTGTCCATCATACTAATTGGAGAACGCCCGGGGCTAAGTTCGGCGGATAGTATTGGTGCATACTTAACCTATGGCCCTAAACCCGGTTTAACCGATGAATCACGTAATTGTATCTCAAATATCCGGCCGCAGGGATTGATGTTTAAACCAGCAGCAGGCAAAATATTTTACCTTGTGCAGGAAGCGCTTAGAATGAAGTTATCCGGAATAAGGCTAAAGGACAACCAAGGACTTATAGAACATTAATTACTTCTCGTCATCCTCTTTAATGTACCCGAGAAAGGTAATTGGATCACGCGAATTACTTGTTGCCTGCAAAGTAGCTGATCCGTTTGTGGATACATCTAAAAGGAGATTTTGTGTTCGCCTTACATCATGTAATACAATCGCAATTATCCAGCCACCCTTTTTCTTTTCGGTTATTTTATAATCAAATTTTGTGGAACTAAATTTGATTCCATCGTCAGTTGGGTTGTAGGGCACATCCATATAAACCCTTCCAAAGTATGGCAACCATGCTATTACAGAATCTTTTTTTACGCGCAGGTCGTATTCAGACGTAAGGTATCTCTGGCCACCACGCAAGGGTTGCTCATACTGCGCCTCGAAAGTATATGTTTGTTGGTTTATTTTATTTTTAATGGAGGCTGCTTTTTCCTGTTGTTTAATTTGCTTGGCAGTTTGCTGTGCCTTTGCATTTACAATCACCAGCATTAATACAAATATTGATGATACTTTAAGCAGAGTTTTCATAAGGCATTGATTTATAGGTTAACGCAGACTGGCTTTATGATAATATAAACTTAGGAAATTATTATTTGTTTAGGTTGATGTTAACTTTTCATAATTGGGCTCGTTTGCAAACGAGCCCAAGGCTCTGTAGATCTCTGTGTAATTTCTCTGTGCCCTTGTGGTTATTAACCGCAGAGATAAAGGAGAAATTACACAGAGGTAAATATAATTCTGTAGATATTTTCATAAGTGGCCATTTGATACAGCCTCTTTGTACTAAAATCTGCTTAGTTATTGATGACAGTTCCTAATTCATTAACCCAGTTTTTAAACAAACGGGTTTCCATATCAACTGCTTTTTTAGCGTGTAACTGCCAATCAGGCGAAAAGTGTTGTAACTGGTTGATCATTTCTTCCAGATGGCCTTCCTCTTCCAAAATAATTGATTTTACGTTCACCTTGCTGCCCGCGTTATCCAACGCATCCTGGTAAATCGGATAAAGCTCATCTGCCCGCACCTCGATAGCATAAGTAACTAATAGGTATGCTGCAAACCTAAGTTCGCGGCCTGTTAGCTTAAGTTCTGATTTTAAATAACGGCAAACATCTATATCCAACTGATTCAAGTAGTATTTGCTGTAAGCCGGGGCTAATAAATACTCACCTGCATAAGTTGGGCATAAACCCTCTTCTGTTTTTTCAATTTGTTTTTTCAGGTAAAATGCATGGCGATGCTCTTCAGCAGCGTGTTTTAAAATAATATACGTTACCGTAACAGGGTCTTCGCTTGCTGATATTTTCCTGGCACCCGTATTTTCCATCAACGACAGCGTATTTAGCCACCGTGCATGTAATTGTTTATCGGCAATAATATTAGGGAGTATAGTAGTTAGTTCCATTTTTTAGATTTCCTCCAGGGCTTGTTCAATTTTGCTGTAAATATAGTTCAGCTCCTCATCGGTAATGCAATACGGCGGTAAAATATAAAGTATATTTCCTAAAGGA
>Ga0302197_10002412_pt1 | contig 17338 bp, 9 predicted proteins | sample II_Bog_N2_1_FD_193526 | JGI IMG/M metagenome (GOLD analysis project Ga0302197, IMG submission 193526) | Peat permafrost microbial communities from Stordalen Mire near Abisko, Sweden - II_Bog_N2_1 | ecosystem: Environmental > Terrestrial > Soil > Wetlands > Peat | place: Sweden: Abisko, Stordalen...
TGTTGCGTAGACGGTTGCGCCGTTTGCGGGCAGGGCGGACACGACGGCTGATGTAGCCGTGCCCTTGTATGAGTACAGTTCGCTTTGACCCTGCCCGATGGCGCTTAGGTTGAGTTGATAGTCTTCGACTTCCGCACCTGTGGTCCATTGGAAGGTGACACCGGTGGGGCCGAGAATGGTGCTGAGGCCCGGCGTTGGAGATGTGAGTTGCGCCGGGCGCGGACCGCTTTCGTAGTAGACATAGCTGTTGGATTGCCAGACTCCGCTGATCTTGGTGTAGAGCGTGGCGTAGACCTCTTCGCCGTATGCGGGAAGGGTTGTCGCTGTTGCGGTAGTGGCCGTGCCCTTATATAAGAACAGTTCGCTTTGGCCTGGTCCGATGGCGCTGAGGTTCAGTTGGTAGTCGCTGGCGCCCACGACGGAGGCCCATTGGAAGGTGGCGTTGGGGGAGCCGAGCGTGGTGCCGAGCCCTGGTGTGGGCGATGTGAGAGTGGCGGGCGGGGCCATAGTGACTATGACGATTTGAGTTACCTGGACTGCGGCCGCGTAGTTATTATTGCCGGACTGATTGGCGGCGATCACGATGGTTCCCGGGCCGGTGATGGTGAGTGTGCCGCCGTTGATGCCGCTTACGTTTCCGGGACCGGAAAGGATGCTGAAGGTGACTGCATTGCCGGATGCTCCGCCGGTGGCGGAAAGCGTGATGGGCGAGACGCCGTAGTAGACCGGTGAGGCGGGAGGCGTGAAGTTGATGGTCTGTGTTTGCTGGTTGTTTGCGCCGGTAACGGGAATGAACTGGGTTCCATCGCCCTGATTGAATGCGGTGTCGATCAGCGTTATCTCACCTGTGTTTGTGCCTGCGCTGACTGGGATAAACTCCGCTGAAATGTAGCAGCTTGCGGCTGGGGGATAGGACATGTCGGAGCAAAGGTTGGCCTGCCCGGTGTTTACCGGGAAGGCGGGCGGATAGATGGGATTGGCGGTTGACTCCAGGTTTTGGATGGTGAGGGTGCTATTGCCAATATTCACAATCTGCACTGTCTGCGGGCCGTCGGTGGTGTCGGTTGAGCCGACCGGGGTGGGGGTGGGGAAATTCAACGTGGGAGGTACGGAATGCTGAACCTCGACGATGCGCCAGCTTTCATAGTCCGCGATGAAGAGATTGCCCGCAGTGTCGACCGCTATGTTTTCCGGGCCAAACACCGCAGAGCCGTCGACGAAAGTGTCGATGGCGGTTGGGGCGCTGCCATCGGCCGGCACCTCGACGATTTGGCTGGTGAAGAAATTCGAGATATAGAGATCGCCTGCCACGTCTACAGCGACACCGACGACACCATCCAACGCTTGGCCATTGGGTGCAGGTGCAATGGCGGTGGGCGTATCTCCGCCGGGAGGCACCTCTACTACGCGACTGTTCAGGTAGTCTGCGATATAGAGGTTGCCTGCCCAATCGACAGCTACGGCAACGGGATAGCCAACCGCCTTTCCATCGACGGTTGGATCGATGGCCGTGGGGGTTCCGCCGCCGGAGGGCACTTCAACGACGCGGTCGTTGTACTCATCGGCGACGAAGAGGGTGCCAGCTCCATCGACTGCGATGCCGTAGGGACCGCTGAAGCCCAATCCATTAACGACGGGAGCAATGGCGCTGAGAGTGCCGTCGATAGCCACTTCAACGACGCGGTCGTTGCCAAAGTCGCTGATGAACAGGTCGCCTGCTCCGTCGACAGCCACACCGGAGGGGCCGGCGAGGGATTTGCCATTCACGGAAGGATCAATGGCGGTGGGTGTGCCGTTTCCGGCAGGAACTTTCACCACGCGATTGTTACTGTAATCGGAGATGAACAGATCGCCTGCTCCATCGACGAACACGGCATCAGGGTATTTGAGCTGGAGGCTATTTACGGTGGGGTCGATGGCTGAGAGCGTCCCTGGGTAATAGGCTACCTGCGGCCCGGTGCCAGTTCCATACAATGGCACTTTGGCCAGGACCGATCCGGTATTGTTGGCTCCGGAATACAACACGAGGGCGCCCATGCGCAGGCCGGGGACGCTGGGCTGGAATGTGACATTGACGACGCAGGCGGTGGCTGAGGTGTATGCCTGCGCGGCGCAGGTGGTTCCGGACGCGATGGCGAAGTCCTGGTTCGGCTGCCCCGCGGTCAACACGCCGATGCTGCCAATGGTGGTGTTGGTGAGGATGAAGTTCAGCGTTCGTGCCGTGGTGGTTTGACCTACCGGCTGCGAACCAAAACTCGCGGCCTGCCGGTTGAGTTCAACAACGTATTGGGTTCCTGTGGAGTCTGCACCGGCGATAAACAGGTCGCCGTTGGAGTCTGTCGCCAGGCCTTCGGTTCCATTTACAAAATCGCTATCTACGGAAACAAGCGCGCTGCCAATGATCTCGGAATCCGGCGAATCGCCTCCACCGAGAAAGAGGTTGCCGGAGGGATTAATCGCGAGTCCAGACTGAATGCTGGGAACGTGGGTGACGATTGGGGTAGCGGCCACGGGACTGTTGCCGAGATTGTTGGTAAATGAGGAGGCGGGGATGGAGGCCACCTCCTGAATTTCAGAGTTGCCTGAAAAATTCAGGATGGTGAAATAGACGGTTCCGTTTCCATTGACTGCAATGTCTTCAGGCTGTCCTTTTGTGAGGGCGGCGGCGAGGGTGGGCACGCTTGTCGCAGTTACGGGCGCGGGGATCTCAAAGAAGTCGCCGCCGCCTTCGTCGGCAATCCAGAGGTTTCCACTGGGATCGACGGCGAGGCCGGTGGGGTTGGAGTAGGTGACGGTGAAGTTGGAGCTTCCATCCAACATGGTGAAGGAGCAGGGCATGTTGGTGGGAACACCTGTTGCGACCGGGGCTGTGGCGATGAAGATGGATCCGCCGTTGCAGTTGGTCGTTGATCCGTAATAGATGAAGTAGAGGGCGGTGCCAGCCGGATTGACCGCAATGGCGGAGGGAAGAGATGGAAAATTGCTGTTGATGACTGAAGCATTGCCATTGGCCGGCGCTTCCCAAAGTTCGAAGGTTGTGCCGTTGGAGCTGACAAAAAATGCGTCGCCGTTCGCATCCACAGCTACGGGCGAAAGGGTATCGGAGGACGGGAAAGAAGCCAGCGTATTCTGCACGCCTTCGAAAGAAACCTGGGCGAACGCCTGGGAAGGAACGGTGAATGCGGCCACCAGAAACAAGAGCAGCGAGGCCGCCGGGACGAGACCGGGGCGCATGCGCGGGGAAGGAAAGGCCGGCTGGACTGCGGGAAGGTTGGATTGTGTCGGGACAACGGGCATGGCATGGCGAAGATGCCGCACGAGGCAGTCGGGAAGAGGGAAGAGCATTCGACCTCCGGCTGCGCAAAGCGGTCCGCACAGCGTTCTTGATGGGCATCTGCGGTGCATGCGAAATGCCTGACTACGCAGCTTTTTGGGGGGGAGAACCTCATCCCTGAGCATAGTGGGGCAAGGCTGCGGGAATTGTATCAGTTATGTAGAAATGCCTGCTTGGCGATCCCACTCATCGCGCGATAGGGCTGCGGGATGAATGGGGCACAGTGTCTCATGTTTTGGACACTCGGTTTCGACTACTGTTCGGTGTAGACGTAGTCGTTGTACACCCAGGTTCCGTTGATCTTCGACCAGAGCCTTGCGTAGACAGTTGCGCCGTTTGACGGGAGATTGGGAGCGGTTGTGGTTAGCGCTGTGCCTTTGTACAGGTACAGCTCGCTGTCACCCGGTGCGATGGCGCTCAGGTTGAGTTGGTAGTCGCTGGCCCCGATCCCAGCGTTCCATTGGAAGGCCACGCTGCTGGTGCCGAGGATTGTGCTTAGTCCCGGCGTTGGGGACGTTAACGCGGCAGGCGTGGGTATACCGCTTTCGGTATAGACAAAATCGTTGTGCTGCCAGACGCCGTTGATCTTTGAATAGAGCCTTGCGTAGACCGTGACGCCGTTTTCTGGCAGTGTTGGCGCTGTGGCGGAATTCGCCGTGCCTTTGTATGAATACAGCTCACTTTGACCAGGTGCGACGGCGCTGAGATTGAGCTGGTAATCGCTAACACCAGTCCCGCTGGACCACTGGAATTCCACATTGCTGGTGCCGAGCACGGTGCTCAATCCCGGCGTGGGAGATGTGAGAGTGGCCGGAGTGGCTGTACCGCTTTCTGTATAGGTGTAACCGTTGGACTGCCAGACTCCGTTGATCTTTGAATAGAGCGTTGCGAACACAGTTACGCCATTTGCGGGCAAGGTGGGCGCGGTTGCGGAAGTAGCCGTGCCTTTGTACAAGTACAGGTCGCTTTTGCCAGGTGCAACGACGCTGAGGTTGAGCTGGTAGTCTGAAACGCCAACCCCGGAGGTCCACTGGAATTGCACATCGCTGGAGCCGAGGACGGTGCCTTGCGTGGGAGAGATCAGCGAAGCTGTTTCGCCTGCCACATTCACTCCGGTGCTGGGTGTCGTAATAAGGGTCAATGCGGGAGTGAGGTTTGGGTTGAGGCTGAGCGATGCAGTCAGCGTGTCGTTACTCTCAACCTGCGCGAAGATGAGATTGTTGAACGTGGCCGTTCCCGATGAAAGCGCTGCCGAGTTTGTTCCGCTCGGAGACAGGGCACTGTCGGCGTCGGTCATCCTCACGCTGCTGGTGGCGGACGCAAATGCGGAGCCATTTTCAGTCAACGTAACCGTCGGCGCTGGAGAAAGCGGCACGCCGCCGGTGGCACTGGAAGGCGGTTGCTGTGTGAATGAGATTGCATAGCTGGTTTGCACGGCACCTGCATCCACGCATGGAGTGCCTCCGTTGTAGCCGGGGTAAGCGGTGTTGGTGTCGGGATAGCCGCGCTGGTCGGTGGTAATGCCGCCCGCAATGTTCGCAACCAGGCCTGCGCAAATTGCTGCGCTGCCGGGCAAGGGAACGATTGTCTTTGTGGAGCCGCCGTAGTTGGCCAGCGGGGATAGGTTTGCAGCGCCGCCGGTGATGTTGCCGCCGTTGTTGGTGAAGCTGCCCGCGACATCTGCATCAACTTCCGCTGAATTCCCTGATACAAGAGTGTTGGCCAGGGTTTGCGCGCCTGAACCGAAAACAGCGCCGCCGCCTGCGATGGAGGCCGTATTGGCCGCTATGGTGCTGTTGATTGCGGTGAGCCCGCCATCGTTGTAGAGGCCGCCACCGAATTCGCCGCCGGTATTGTTGGCGATGGTGGTGTTGCTCAACGTGAGTGTGGCGCCGATCTGGTTGTAGATGCCTCCGCCACTGTCAGTTGATTGATTGCCGCTGATGGTGGTGTTGGTAAGAGCGAGGGTGCCGTTGTTGTAGACACCGCCGCCGATGCCTGCGGTCTGATTGCCGGAGATGGTGCTGTTGGTTATGGTCAGCGTGCCGTCATTCACAATGCCGCCGCCAGACTGCGGATTGTTTCCGGCAGTGATGCTTAATCCACTAATGCTTGACCCGGTTACGCCGGAATCGATCGTGAAGACCGTGTAGGTATTGGCGCCGCTTATGGTTACCAGGTTGGCGAGCGTTGGTCCGCTTCCGCTTGTGGGGCCGGCTACGATGGTATTCGACGGAACATTCAATGTGCCTGCCGCTCCAAGTGTGATGGTCTGCGGTGTGGCAAAAGCTGTGGAACTGAAGCTGATGCTGCCGGTGCTCTCAGCAGCAGCAAAGGCCAGCGCATCGCGAAGGCTGCATGAAGCATCGGTGCCTGTCCCCGCGGTGGCCTGTGGCGTGCAATTGGAAGCGTTGCCCGCATCGTCCAGCGCCGTAGTCACCACCAGCTTAGTCAGCACCGAGTTGACCGTAAGCTGAACACTCCCCGTTACAGGCGAGTAGTTGGTAGTATCCGTTGGAGTAAAGGTTACGCTTTGCGACGATGTTCCAAGGGGCGGCACGGTCGAGGGGCTTGTCCAGGCAAATGTGCCGGACACTGAGGCTGAGCCGCCGGTCAGGGTTGATGAAGCCAGGGTCTGTCCGAAATTGATTGCCGAAGCCGTTGGCCATTGCGTGACGGTGAGAACCGGCAGGCACGTGTCCGATACACCGCAGATCTGGCCGGAGCTGCAATCCCCATTGACAAAACAACCGCCCGCCGGCTCGCAAACTCCGGAGGCGCTGCAAGCTCCCGACCGGCAGACCACGCCGCCATTGCTGGAATTACAGGCACCATCTCCCTTCGCGTACCCGCACTCATTGTCTTTGGTGTCGCAGACGCCGGAAGCGCAAACCAGGGCGGCCGCGGAGGCCGTGCAGGCGCCAGTGAGCGTTGGATTATTGTGCTGCGGATCGGTGGGAAGCGCAGTGCCGTTCGGCAGCTTGGCTGTGCAAGTATCGATGGCTTCATCGCACCAATGTCCGGCGGTGCAATCGCCATCAACGAGGCAAGCGCCGGGGTTGGGTGGCAAACAGTTGCCGCTAACGCTGCAAACGCCGCTGTTGCAGACCGTGGCGCCGTTGCTGGGTGTGCAGGGGCCATCTCCGACGACGTAGCCGCAGGCGTTGGTGAACGTATCGCACACGCTCGAAACGCAAACCAGGGATGCGGCGGCGGCCGTGCAAAAGCCATTAAGGGTTGGATTGCTGTGTTTCGGATCGGAAGGAAGCGCCCGACCGTTTGCCAGCTTGGCTATGCAGGTATTGATGGCCTCATTGCACCATTGTCCGCCAGAGCAATCGCCATCCACGAGGCAAGCGCCGGGGCTGCTGCTTGGCAAGCATGTGCCGTTGACACTACATACGCCGCTGTCACAAACCGTGGCGCCGTTGCCGGAAGTGCAGGGGCCATACCCGCTGGAGTAGCCGCACTTGTTGCTCGTGTCGCACACACCGGAAGTGCAAACGAGGGCAGCCGCTGCGGCCGTGCAGGTGCCACTAAGAACTGGATTGTTGTGCGACGGGTCGGTAGGAAGAGGGCTGCCATTCGACAACTTGCCCATGCAGGTATTGAGGTTTTCATCGCACCATTGCCCAGTGCCGCACGCCGCATCCGTGGTGCAGCCAATCTGGGTGGTAATGGGAGGGCCAAGCAACGTTGTTTCCTGGTCGGAGGAGATTCCGTAGTTGCGCATAACAAGCGATGTCCCCGCAGCGCCCGTGGGAAGCACGGTGACTGTGAAGGATCCGCTGGCGCCGGAGGGCAGACCACCCACGTTGCAAATCACCGTACCAGCCGTTCCGACTGCTGGCGTAGTGCAGCTCAAGCCGGGAGTATAAGAATTTTGATAGGTGGTATTCGGCGGTGTGACAAAGGTTACGACAACATCGCTTTCCGAAGTCGATGCTCCGTTCTGGTAAGCCAGGGTGTAGGAGAAATTCGCACCCGGGTTCGAACTTGGGGGCGCGGAGCCTTCGACAGTGATGCCTTCAATGCCCCTGCCGACGCCATCGACCCAAACTTTTCCGTAGAAGCCGCCCGGCTGGTCGCCGGCTGCGACGATCTGCAATTGAATCTGGTCCCCTACGCTGAAGCCCGCTGCCTGGCTCGCTACATCCACCAGTTGCCAATCGGTGTAGTCGATTGGACCGTTCGATTCGGTATTGAATGTCTGCCAGGGAATTCCGCTTTGTCCCACATAAGCAAAGTCCTCATAGAGAGTCTTGCCCTGCGTCTCGTCAGTCACCAGGATGAGGTAGTACGGCTGCTCGTTAGTCGGATGGCCGGCAGCCTGAAGAATCGGAGCAAAGGTGAAGCGGAGATGGACCTGATTGTCTACGGGGTCGACATCGTTGCTGGTGACATTCACCGACTGCGAAAGCATGTTTACGTTCTTAGCCGCTACCGTCGAGGCAGTTTGCTGGTTCACACTTACCATCTGGTTTCCGTAACGAGGCCAGCGAAGCGATACGCTCGAACCCAGATCAGGGTCTATCTGCGTCAACGGTCCGCTCGCCGAATTCTCAATCACAGTGAGCGCGGTTCCGCCTGAAGCGAGATTCAGACCGGCAATGGTCTGTGGAGTCTGCGCCGTGAAGCCGTTGGGGCTGAGGTAGGTAGTCACTGTCCAGGGGTTAGCCGGCGCCGATCCCGCAGTCCCCGTCTCAAATCCGCCGTTTACAAAGAAGCTGCCGCAAGCAGGGTCGGTCCAGATGGGGTTTGAGCATACTCCGTTCGATGGGTTGCAGGTTCCCGCGCAGTGGTCCGCGTCACTGGCGGTGCAGACTACGGGGTTACCGCCGTTACACACGCCGGCCGAGCAGACGTCGTTCTGAGTGCAGGAGTTCCCGTTGTTGCATGATGTTCCGTCCGGCGCGGTTGGGTTGGAGCACTGGCCGGTGGAGGAATCGCATGTTCCGGCAGTGTGGCACTGGTCGAGTGCGGTGCACGTCACGGGGTAACCGATACACGCACCGTTTTGGCAGCTATCGGCCTGGGTGCAGGCATTTCCGTCGCTGCAGGATGTGCCATTGGATGCGTTCGACCAAGAGGTGGTGCTGGCAGACGGAATGCAGACCTGGCATGCGTTCGAGGGATTCGGCTGTCCCGCGGGCCACGTTGTGCCTGAAATGGTGCAGGTCGTTGGCGCGGCGCAGACATTCGCGGTGCCTCCTGCCCCGCATGTCTGGGGGGCGTTACAGGTTCCACAACTGAGCGCGCCACCGCATCCGTCCGGGATGGTGCCGCAGTTATCGCCTGCGGGGCAGGAGGTGAGGGGCGTGCAGGTCTGCGAGAGTGCTCGAGAACCTAGACACAGCATGCAGAGCACCACCGCGCAAAGTGCGAATAGTTTGGAGACTCGCAGCGTGATCCGGCTGGAGTTATTGCTGCTGGCAGAAAACACGGTGAGAGCAGAATCAAATTTATGCACTTTATCCCTCGATCATTCGCACACACTGGCGGTTCAGGATTGCATGGTTTCCCGCTTCACAGGGGAAACAGCCTGCTTTCCCAGATTCAGAAATGAGCAGTTGTCTGGCTAGTCGTCGCTTCTTGCATTTCGGTTGCTCTTCGATTCGAAAAAGACCGCAAGATGAAATGGCCGCACTGAGACGACAGCCGCCAAAATGCGCGACTCTGTCAGGCGAAATCTCGCTTAATTTCTATCTACAACAAGGCCAGGTGCATCTTTCTGGCAAAGACACCGCCAAGGGGGTTGGCAGCAGGAGCAACACATAAGAGCAGGGGAACTAGAGTCACATTGAACTATTCACTATCATTCACAACAAGGTATCAGCGCTGTCAAACGGCTTGAACCCGGATCAAACAAATACGCGCCAGTACATACAACGGGAGCTTAGAGTGCGGACTTGTGGAAGTCAACATGAATAGTTGACGTCCTCCGCCTGACTTGCTTTGCGGCTACTTGCTCATCTGTTCACTCAGCTTGCTGTCGAATTCGGCATAGGGCTTCGCCCCTACCAAGATGCTTCCATCCACAATATCGCCTTGGGATTTTCCTATGAGGAAAGTTGGGGTTCCGCTGATGCCTTGGCCATTGGCTCCGGCAACAGACTTCTTGATTGCATCCGTAAACTTGTCGCTCTGGACGCACGCTTTGAAACGATCCACGTCGAGCTGCGGAACCTGTTGCGCATAGCCCAGGATGTCGTCGTTCGACAACTTGTCGGCATTGGCGATGAGAAGACTGCGCAATTCCCAGAACTTGTTCTGCTCGCCGGCGCAGCGAACGGCCTGGGCAGCGTGTGCGGCGTTCGAGTGGAACTCCAGCGGCATGTCCCATGAGATAAAACGCAATTTGCCGGTGTCGATCCAGTTCTTCTTCAGGTCATTGAATGTGCCATTGTGAAAGGCGCGGCAAAACGGGCATTGATAGTCAGAGAATTCAATCATGGTAACCGGTGCGTCGGCGCGTCCCAGCACCGGCAACCCGTTGATGTTCAATCTTCCTTTTTGAGTGGCAGGCGCAGGCGCACTCTCCGCAGCACGCGGAGTGGCAGCGCCGTTGGCAAGCAGGCGATGGATATCGCGCAACTCCTGCAGGATCTGGTCTGCCTGCTCATGGGTGATGCCGCCCTGGGCCGGCGCGGCGGCGGGCGATTGAGCTAAAGATGCTGCGGAGAGATGAAGCAGGAAGAAGAGGAGGAAGGCGAAACAGGAAACCGCCCGGGACTGGGACTGCAGCATGTCGACACACCTTAATTGACGGAAAGTGACTGGAGACGTGCGGGTCCGAGTCTGTTTAAAGGTTACGGCTGCCGTTATGAAGTGCGCCTTGAAATGCCTTTGCGGAGGAGGGGCTCCGCGGCAGCGCGAATGGCTTGGGTCGAACGCCGGATTGAGTATCGGATGGATCTCTGATGGTGCGAGCGGGATACTCCGAGTAGTTTTTTAGCTAGCTTCCTGATGCTAGATGCGGGTCTCGAAAGTGTCAACGAGAAAACGAGGCTAGTGCGCGAAGAGGGCGAGGGAGATGGACTCGCCCATGGCTTTATAACCTGCCGGTGATGGATGGAGGTGGTCGCCGCAGTCGTAGGCGGGGAGGAGTTGATCGGGGTGCTGGGGGTCGCGGACTACGGCGTCGAAATCGATGACTGCATCGAAGTGGCCGGCGGTGCGGATCCATTCATTCACGGCTTGGCGGTCGGCTTCGCTGAGCGGGCCGGGATGATAGTAGCCGGAGCCTACGTAAGGAGTGATGGTGGCGCCATAGACCAGCAGACCGTGGGCATGGGCACGCGCGATGATCTGTTTATAGGCGGCGAGGACACGGTGAACGAAGGCGGCGTGCGCTTCCGGTGAGACCTCAGCATGGATGGCAAGACCGCCGAGATCGTTGACGCCCTCAAAGACGATGACCCATTTGACGCCGGCGGGAGCGAGCGCATCGCGATCGAGACGCGCGAGGGCCGATGGTCCGAGGCCGTCGGTAAGCAGATGATTGCCGCCGATGCCCTGATTGGAGACACCGATGTTGCGCGTTGCCTTCGTGGACTGGAGCCTGTCGGCGAGTACGTCGGTCCAGCGGTCATTGCCGTTGGTCGTGGCGCCGTGTCCGTCGGTGATGGAGTCGCCGAGGATGGCGATGGATGCGGCCGAGGGAGCGGCCAGTACGTCTACCTCTGAAAGCTGGTACCAGTGATCGACGTGTTGGGGATCGGTGAAGGTTGCGGCGGTTACAAAGTCACCGTGGAGGTACCACGAGGTTGCGCGGGAACCGGGGTGGCTGGTTTCGCGAGCCGGGGGCGCGTCGAGGTAGTACGTAATGGCCAAATCGGACAACGGCTGAACGGGGACCGGGAGCGGGTCAGAGACGAACTCGGCGCCCGGGGGAATGAGTACGTCCAGTTCTCCGGCGAATGTAAGTTGATGGTCTGTTGCAGGATCGATTGCCCCGGAGGCAGGCGAGACGGGACGCGCGATGTGGACCGAGGCGATGTGGAGCGGCTCGGTTCCGAAGGCGTTGGAAAGATGAACACGCAAGGCCTGGCCGCCAACGGAGAGGTGGACGATTTGGCGCACGGTGGCTTCGCGGAGGTCGTCTGGCGGGAGAGCGTTTTGTGGTTCGGGAATTTGCTGCGAGGATCCCCAACTGGCTACCCAGACCGGAGGCATGGAGGACGAAGGCTTGGCGGCATGAGCTATCGGTGCGCATACAAGAATGCAGGCGAGAGCGGTGCAAGCGAAAGCGGTCGAGAATTTTGGTGCAAGTTTCATGATTACCGGGTTAGTATTGGGTCCGAAGTAAATCGCTTTTCCAAAAGCGAGAAAAGCATATCACCCCTGGAGCGTTCCGTGCGTCTTTCGTTCAAGTCGATTTCATTGTTGGTGGTTTTTGCGAGCGCTTCGGCGTGGGTTGTGTGTGGAGCGCGGGCGCAGACGGCGCCACCGCCGGTCACTTTTACGGCCGATCAGGATCATCAGAACATGATGGACCAGTTGGGAATCAAGGCGCTGCGACCGGGGCCGAGCGGCAACGAGAAAGCGCCCAACCATGCGAACACGGACGAGTCGCTGGCGAATCCCTATCCGAATTTGCCGGACCCGCTGACGTTGAACGATGGGACGAAGGTGACGACTGCGGCACAGTGGTGGGACAAGCGCAGGCCGGAGCTGGTGGAGGGGTTGTCAAAATATGTGTACGGGCGGCAGCCTGAGAACCTGCCCAAGGTGACGTGGACGGTGACGGCGGTGGATCACGAGTCTCTGGGTTTCACACCCGTGATTGCGAAGGATCTGATTGGCGAGGTGGATAACTCGGCGTATCCGGCGATCAAGGTGCGCATCCATATGACTCTTGTGACCCCTGCTTACGCGAAGGGGCCGGTGCCGGTGCTGATGATGTTTGGGCGGGCGGGATTTCCTAATCCGAACGAGCCACGCGGTGAAGAACTGGGCCGGGTAAATGCCGCATGGAAGGCGATGCTGCTGCAGCAGGATCCGTCGCTGAAGGATGTGTTTGACAAGCATCCAGCATGGGAGCCGTTGAAGGAGAGCCCGTTCTTTCCGCGTCCCGATCTGAATGAAGACGGCGATCCGCCGAACCAGTGGCAGTTGGTGGCGGCGGGTTGGGGATTTGTTTTGTTTGACCCGGCAAGCGTGCAGGCGGATGACGGCGTTGGGATTACGCGGGGCATTATTGGACTGGTGAACAAGGGGCAGCCACGGAAGCCCGAAGACTGGGGCGCATTGCGGGCGTGGGCATGGGGCGCGGGACGCGGGCTGGATTATCTCGAGACCGATCCGGCGGTGGATGCCAAGCATGTGGGGATCGATGGGGTGTCGCGCTACGGCAAGGCAGCACTGGTGACAATGGCGTTTGATGAGCGGTTTGCGATGGCGCTGGTTGGGTCGTCGGGCAAGGGCGGGGCTACGCTGCTGCGACGCAATTATGGTGAGGCGGTGGAGAGCCTGACGAGCGGCGAATACTACTGGATGGCCGGGAACTTTATGAAGTATGGCGCGAGCGATGCGACGTTCGGAAAGATGACTCCTGGAGATATTCCTGTGGATTCGAACGAGCTGATTGCGCTTTGCGCGCCGCGGCTGACGTTCATCAGCTATGGCGTGCCGGAAAAGGGAGACGCGCATTGGCTTGATCACCAGGGCAGCTTCATGGCCACGGTGGATGCTGGGCGCGTTTTCAATCTGCTGGGAGCCAAGGGGCTGGCGGTGGAAGGGGATTACAAGACCGCGAAGATGCCTCCAGTGAACCAGGGGCTGACGGATGGGCAGCTAGCGTGGCGGCAGCATGACGGCGGGCACACCGATGCGCCGAATATGAAGTGGTTTATATTGTGGGCGGATAAGTTCATCGGGCATACACCGGGGCAGTAGAGAAAGAGAGTAACGAATGATTACACGCCGGCGGTTTTTCCGGAACGTTTCGGCAACATCGATTGCGCTGGCATTGGAGCCACGGCTTCGGATGGGCTATGCCGAAGGGGTGAATGCGGTCTATACGAATCCGATTATGGGCGGAGATCATCCGGATGCAAGTCCGATTCGAGTAGGGACGGATTTTTACCTCACTCACTCGAGCTTCGAGTGGGCTCCGGGGCTGCTGATTTGGCATTCAGTGGACCTGGTGAACTGGCGTCCTGTTGCCGCCGCTCTGCGCCGTTACTACGGAAGCGTTTGGGCTCCATATCTGTGCGAGTACAACGGGCATTTCTACATCTACTACCCTTCGAACAACAAGCTGTTCGTGGTGCATGCGGATCATCCAACCGGACCGTGGAGCGAGCCGGTTGATTTGGGAATTTCCGCAATTGACCCGGCGCATATTGCGGAGAACGGACGTCGATTTTTGTACACGAACGGCGGACAGATGGTGGAACTCACTGCGGATGGACTGGGGGTGAAGACGCCGCCTCGCTCGGTATTTCAACCTTGGCCTGTGCCCTCGACCACGCGTATGGAATGTACGTGTTTGGAAGGCCCAAAGTTGCTTGAGCACAATGGGTATTTCTATTTGAACGTGGCCGAGGGTGGCACGGGCGGTCCGGCAACCAGCCATTCCGTGATCAGCGCGCGCAGCCGCCACGCGGATGGTCCATGGGAGTTTTCGCCGTATAACCCGGTGGTGCATACGCAATCGCGTGACGATCGTTGGTTGAGTGTGGGGCACGGCCGGCTGGTCGACACAACTGATAGCAAGTGGTACATGACGGTTCATTCTTATGAGAATGGCTATCGCACGCTGGGGCGGCAATTGCTGCTGCTTCCGGTGACTTGGACGGCTGACGGATGGTTTCGCGTTGAGCCGGAGATCGCAGTGGATTCAGCCATCCCGATGCCTGTGCCCGGCAAGAGCCAGGACGCATTCGCCGACCCGTCGGACAACTTCGACAGCGCGGAACTGGGCCTGCAGTGGGGCTTCTGGCACGAGTACGATACAACGCGATTTGAGACGGGAAAACAGTTTCTCCGGCTTGCAGCACGCGGCAAGAGACTTGAAGATACATCCGTCTTGAGCACGCCTGTCGGCGGTCACTCGTACACCGTCGAGGTTGATGTAGAAATTGAATCGGGATGCGAGGCGGGGCTGCTTCTTTTCTATAACTCGGAGCATGCGACGGGGATCACGCTTGGGCCTGAAGGAGTCGGCGTGCGACTCGCTAATGGCTACGCGCTTGGCACTGGAGAAACCAAGTCAACGAGGGCCACCCTGCGCGTGGTGAATGACCGTCAGGAAGTGGATTTCTATTTTCGTCTTCCTAATGGACCGTGGCGACGGGCGGAAGAATCGGCGGAGATCTCGGGGATGCACCACAATGTATTGGGCGGTTTTCTTGATGTGCGACCGGCACTCTCTGCGTGGGGGGCAGGCGGCGCCACGTTCCGGAGCTTCCGGTATTGGCCGGAAGTGAAGTTGCCTGCGTGAGCCGGATCTTCAGCAAGGGCTGCCGCATGTTTCTATCACGAACTCGCGTTGCGAAGGATTGAACTGCACGCTACCGGTAGTAGCCGGCGCGGGTTTCGACGTTTGCATGGCCTGTGCTTTGCAGTGCTTCCGGTGTCAATGTGAGCTGGATGTGGCAAAAGGAGTTTTCCGGCATTTCCTGCGACGGACGATAGCCGAGTGTGTAGCGGGCCCTCAGGTCGTCCAACAGCAACTCCAGTGTTGCTGCGCCACTTGACCGTCCGCTTTCAAGAACGATGCCGCCCGTCAGGCTGGCAAATGTTTTTGCATTCCCGGGTGGGTACTGCTTAATGTCAGCAGGCTTTGGATGACGGGACACTTCCACGAGATAGCTGAGAGGCGACTTCTCAATGATCGCGTTGAACGCGACTCCCTGTTGAAGAAGTGCAAGCTTCGCCTGCTCCTCTGTATGAAGTGAGATTCCAAGCGTGCTTCGACCTATTGCCTGCTGTTCCTGCACGGACGGAATGTTCACGGTCCCGTCCGTCAAACAGATGAGGGCCTTGCGATTACCCACGGACGCTTTGCTCATCAACTGCGCCGTCACCAGGTATACAGCTTCGTTGAGAAATGTCCCCTCATTACTCGACATTTTACCGGCCCGTTCGAGAGCGGTGCGAGCCTTTGATCTGTCGGTCGTGAAAGGAAGAATCACCTTGCCTGTTGATGAAAATACAGCGACTGCGACTTCGTCCGCGTCTCCCAGGTGGCTCAGAATTTCCTTAGCCGCTGCGGCCAGCGAGGATCGCACCGGCTTCACGGTTTCTGTGAGATCGATCATGAACACGATCGAAAGCGGAACCCTGTTCTGCGCGAAGTACGAGATTGTCTGGAGCTTATCGTCTTCCTTCAACACGAAGTCTTTGGCAGACAAGCCGGGGACGGGCTGACGGGTGTGCCTGTCCGATACAACGGCATCAAGAACGACAAGAGGAACGGACATGCGAAGAATCGGCGTGCCGTCTAAAGGGGAAGGTTGGTCAGCAGCTTGCGATTGCGCCGTGGCTGCAGCCGGGAGCAATGCGCAGACGGCCAGGGACGCTGTTAGAGATCGACGCAGATTCAAATGCAGTGACAACCAAGCACCTCCGACGAAGGAATCAGCCGGCCAGCAGGGAAGCGCCATCGACGATCAGATGGGCGAGGATGTTGCTCCAGAGACTACGGCGCCCAATATACAGGGCGGTAAGAGTCGCGCCGCCAAAGCCTGCAACGATCATGTGAGACCATCCCCACATGCTCGATGGTAAAAACGAACCACGGCAGGATACATGCGGCGGTCATGCTGTTTGTGATTTCCTGGCTGCGTTCAATTGCGTAGCCTCGAAATACGACCTCTTCTCCAACTGCGGCGCGAACCACTGATGCCAGACGCCACCAAAGAGGTGTTGCCAACAGTTGATTCACCTGATGACTCTCACTCAAGTGTAGAGCCGGGAAAATCACATAGAAGATCCAGGCAAACCCCGCGAGAGTAATGAAGGCGACACCGATGCCTATCAACATATCTGAAAGCCTTGGCACGCGGAATCCGATGGAGGATAGTGGCCGCACCTCGAGCTTGCGGACATAGAGAAGGAGAAGGATGACGATAGACCACCAGATGGCTTCGTAACCGATTAAATGGCCCACTCCCGCGAATTCGTTCTCCCAACGTGAAAGCGGCAGACCGGGTATCGCGAGAAACAGGAGGATTCCGACAATGGACTTGATTGACTTGTGCGGTTTCACATTCATGCTCCTACTTCCTTATTGAAGGGGCCATAGCGTCCAGCGTTTTGAGCCATGCAGTTACCGCGCGATTCACGCGGATACGGTCATGTGTCGCGCAAAGATCCATCAAAAAACCGCGAAAACCCGCCAACACTACTGTCGCCATGAGGGAAGCATCGCTGCTTTTGTGGCCTTCGCTGCGGAGTTGCTCCACCGAGAATGCGAGCCAGTCCTTGAAAGCCGAGTCGAGAAAATCCTTGTAGAGAGCGGGATGACGAAGCGCTATTCCGTAAAGCTCGAAGAACAGGCGCCATTGCGGCTCCGCTGCCGGGGAGCTCATGTGCCGCCAAACAAGGCCGGTGGCCTCAGAGAACGACTCGGCTTGCATCTGGCTGAAGAGATCCCGCTGCCGCACTCGGAGTAATCCGATGGCATCCATCAACATCTTCTCTTTGGAGCCGAAATGATAAAGAAGGCCACGTGGGCTTGACCCGACGGCCTTTGCCAAGGGGCGCAGAGAGAGATCCGCAAGGCCGTTCTGAAGCAGGTATTCCAGTACTGCTTCACGCAATTCAATCGGCCGCTCTTCATCAACTGTCCGACTCATGCTGTCACCCTATCATAATTGAAACAGTTGTTTCAAGATTCTTTTGACACAAGTTCTTCCGAACCTGTCTGCAACGGGGCTTAAGGCACTGACACTTGAGGCAGTGGCAGGCGGACGCGCAAGCTGGCGGAGCCGGGGCTGGAGTTTGCGCTGAGGTGGCTGCGGCGGACGCATGACAGCGGGCTAACGATGCGCCGAA
>Ga0302197_10002417_pt1 | contig 17316 bp, 9 predicted proteins | sample II_Bog_N2_1_FD_193526 | JGI IMG/M metagenome (GOLD analysis project Ga0302197, IMG submission 193526) | Peat permafrost microbial communities from Stordalen Mire near Abisko, Sweden - II_Bog_N2_1 | ecosystem: Environmental > Terrestrial > Soil > Wetlands > Peat | place: Sweden: Abisko, Stordalen...
AATATAAATGCTAATTTTTTTAAATTTAATCATGTTGAATATCATCTATATTTTGTTTTTATTAAAGTTCTAATATTATCCGAGGAAAATTAAAGGCTTCCCCTTGAATTGTAATTTAAGCATACCAGATAAATAAAACCATCGTGAATTGGCATATTCCAATGCATTAATCGTTTCTACTTCATCGAAACATACAATAAGTGCGTTGATCATAATTATTCCTAAATAGAAAATACTATAACATCACTATATTTTTTTATTTTTTAATGGATTAGACTAAAAAGACATCAGACTGCGATGGAATGTCCCTTCGGTCAGTAAAAAAATAGCAAGCTCATTTGGCTGAAGAAAAAATACTATAAAAGACTATAATTTTATGAAGATCAAACTATTTTACATATGATTAGTTTTTTGGATGATTTGCTTTCCAATTGTGGAGAATCAATATAAGGAACAGTTTTATCCTTGTGAGATATGATGAATATTTTACCTGTGAGCAGGGTTGATAAATATTAAAATTTGTGTTTTTTGAACCGATTGAACGGTTTTTATCGGCAGACTGCCTACACCGACATAAATTGATAAAAATTACACTTCTATTGTTGGATGAAAGAGTTGACCTGTTCGGTAGCAAAATTATATTCCATTTATCTCATTGACTAAAAGAAATTGTTCCATAGTCGTTCGAACCCTACAAAGATCCAGAAGAAGATAAGTTATTCCTAAAAATCAATAAAAATCATATGATGATTGTTATCTAAAACCCGTTTCGATTTTGAATTTTATGGGATGGGACTTGAGAGCAAAAGTTGTTATGGATATGAATTAATTGAGTAACATGAATGACAAAATTATGAACAATAAAGACCTACATCTGCAAATATGAAAATCGAAGGCAACTTCTTCTCTTCAAAGAAGGCAGGAAATAAACCCTTTATAAAATTTTGTAAAATGAAATCGTTAATCTTGAATTTGGTGAGAGATGGTTGATTTAAACGAGTCTGCCCATACGCATTTATCAATCTTCATATATTTAACGAAGCTGATCAGTTTCTAAAGTTTTTATATTACCGTCTAAATCAAAAATAAATAATCTGAAAAAATTGAAGTAGTCACCAATACCCAACGGACAAGAACCCTATGACTAAGCTTTTTGTATGTTTCATCTCTTCCATAAATCAACCCTCAAAATTAAAGTTAATCTCTGCGAAACATGAATGCATTGCGGCAAAAAGCAAAGGTTAAAAACAGGGATAACTAAACTTAAAAGATCTTTATGACTGCATTTGATATGTTCATCTAGAATAAGTAAAAATATTTTCTCTTCAAGTCATTTTCTGTATAAATAATTTTGTAATTTAAATGGAGCATAGAAACATGGAGATAAACATAAGCTAATCATCATTTGATCATTGGTCATCTCATCAAGGCGTAGAAATAGGTCCCCTTGTTCATAAATGACTTTTATAGAGGAGATGGGACTATTAAAAGAGGTGTTCTGTATGTACGAATATAATTATTTATATTGTTGTACCTGTAAATGAATTACTATACGTTTCAACCCAACTGCTACTCCTCAACATTGGCTGCCCCAAGTATGATGTTTGCTCCTTCTCTGACTGTCTCTCAGCCTATGGTTACTAAAATTGAATACATCAGCTCACTTCTAAGACAAGCTCTCAGAATCAGTGTTACCAATTATTCGGCCACTTTTTCAGGCACCACTCAAGCCAACTCCTAATCCACATAAATCTCAGTTGAAGAAAATGTTAAAAAGGTGATTTCTGCTGAAGAAGTTGAAATGGTTTTAGAATAAGAAGAAAAGAAATAAAATTTAAAATTGGTTTCAGACCTAAAGAAGGAAAATGGATTGGTTAACAACAAATAAACCAATGAAAAAATTGCTGCTTCATTCACAGATGATGAACTTCCTTCCAAATAAGCTATTAGCCTCAATCTTTCGGCTAATAAAAAAACCTCAAAAAAGAGAAGAAACCAAGAAAACACCAATTTTACAGTGATTGTGCCGGAGGTGGACCTCATATAGACGGCTTATGTGCCTACTATTCCAGCCTAAACTCAATAGCTCACTCTTTTAAGAAATAGCCTGTTACTAAGACAAGTAACGGAAATCGGTGACTTCTGCAAAGGACGCAGAGATAAAAGATAAATTCGCATGCTGGCCAATTGACCTGCATCATAATATCCTATGTTTTTACATCCATTTTTTTTATTCGATTTCGTTATTGTTATTATTCTACTTGCGTATTATAATAATTCATATAGCTTACCATCCACAGAACTTTTATATCTTAGTCCCAAGAAAGATGAAATTAGCCGATTGGTCACGATGGACATTCACTATATGACATGATTAAGCTGTTATGGATTTTATAATTCTAAGTGAGGGTATATCTTCGATATTAGTAAAACAGATTGACTCTATAGAATACGTTAACTATTGATTGATGCGATATTTCACCGTCAGAAGTTGTGGCCAATCAAAAAAGTTGCTGTACTATGAAAATACAAGAAAAGGATGCTGATTCTGCAAAGCGTTTTATAATTTAAAATGGGAATATTATGCATCAAACTTGATATTTTTAGATGAACCTTTGGTCCTTTAAGGATTCATAGATGAACTCTTGGCGAGGAGGAGGGTTCATCGATTTGTCAGCGGAGTTCATCATCCAACCTCCAGACTGATTAATTGGAGAAGACTCATAGAAGTTTATATTCCTATCAAAATTTTATGCAGGTCTTTTATTGGGGGAATTTGATGTTGTCTTTATCTATTTATACTTTGCACGTTGTTTTCTTTATGAATCTGTAAAATGAGCTTTAAATTGTAGTCTGGGCGATTAAGCAATTTCAGTTGTTGTTTTGGGATAAATCCGTTTTGATTCTGGAGAAAAGGTGACTTTTTCCATTAGTTTTATCTCCTTGGGCACCATTTATCGATCTGTTGCATAGCCAGGTCTACTTAGATTCATACTTTGATTAATGTTTATCAGTTGTACTTCGTTTTTGGCGTTTTCTTGCTTATAGTCTGAATAGAACAGAAGTTACTTGTATTATTAAGAAAATTGTTGACCAGGTAATAATTTCCATGGGATTCATAGTCATTTTTTGGTCTCTTTGTCTACCTTGGTGCTATTATTGGTGGCCTATGCTCATTTTCGGGCTTGGGAAAGTTGGTTTAATGCAAAACAAACCCAATCATACAATCAATAGGGTCTAAAAGCTAGTTAATATGTATATTTTGAATATTCGGCGGCGTTGCAAACTAAATTTGAAGTACTCTCTCTCTCCGATGTTCATAGTGAATAAACCAATACAATGATTGCTACTCATCTAATTTTTTCAGCAAATTACATTATTTGATTGGCTATTTGACGAGAGTATAGACCTCTTTCATGTTGCTGATCATTTCATTTTATATGCTACTTTTGTGGAGAATTGAAGATGAACACAATTTGTTGTTCAAGGCTATCTGAATTAAAAAGGACCTTACTCTGCCAGGTACTAATGGGATATTCATGATGGAACAGAATTTTTATTTTAGTGGAGGATTTCTATAGAGTAGAAGTGTGAGGAGGGTCATCGAGGTTTTTCTTAGACCTAAATAGAAACACATCTACGTTCACTATCATCGTCAAGATTCTCAATAATCTTTTTAAAATCACTGCGACTGAGTGAGGCAAATATTTCTTCTTGATTCTTCCTATTGATGACGACATGACTATATAATTCTGTAACAACTTAATAAGTTTTTGCATGGACTTGATGAGCAATGTTTTTTCTTCCATCCAATATTGAATAAAATGGCTGCTAGTATTATATAAGATCAAATTAAAGATTCAACGAAAGATTCAATGAAAAAATTACTTGAATTATGGCAGGTTCAGTTCGTTGAAGTTGTTAGATTGATGGTGTAGTTATTCGAAATAAATATTTAGCTTTAAAAACAAGTGGACAATATTTCATGGTAGAAGTCAGCATTTTAGAAGATAATTTGCTTGGAAATTGCCTGAGAATACTTCAATTATATCCTTTCATTGTTTAATGCCCAAATATATGATTTATTTTTGTTCCTACTTTTAACATCTGATTTAGGATTATTATTTTTTGATTTTAGAGGCACTGTCCTTTACAATGTTCAAAATCTTATGAAAAAATAGAAGCAAGGAAAAATTTAGATTACTTTATTTGAATTTTTTACATTGAAAAAAATATACCAATTCGGAGACAAATTTTAATAAATTGCAACAGAAAAAATTATCTGAACTATCCCCTCTCATAGATTCTTGATCAAAAAAACATTAAATACCAACATTAAATATCAAATGAAAAACATTGCAAAATAGTGAATAGGATTATTTCTGTTCGGGTTTCACCCCTTGGATTAATTTATGACAATTTGCAGTTAATTTAACTGACCAAATGTAGAGGAGGGTCATTTTCGCAATTTTACACCGTGAATCAAGATAATACGGTAAAAAATATCAAGTGATCTCTGCTTCGATGTTTTTACAGGATCAGATAAAAACGTTAATAGGAGTCCTCTGAAGCTCAGGAGAGATAATAAGCAGACGAAAGGTGAGAGTTATGTATATTTGGATGGTAATGGTATTGCAGATAATAATAGCAAACAATTTAGCAATCAATGCTCGACGAATAGTTTTACTATCAAGAAAACAGCATAGATATCTTACTAAAATTCTCGACCCACAGTGAAGACCCGGCAGATGATTAGGACTTCTTTGATTTTATCCACAAAGAACAGCTTCCAACCCAAAACTCCCTCGACCTCCCGGAACTTGATCTTTTAGATGAACACAACATCCTTGAGCAGCCCACCCCGCAAGCGCAGCTTAGTGAGATGCAGGAAGCCTACCTCAAGCAGGAAGCGAAAATGAAAGTTTTGCTGAAACGGAGATAGGAGACTAAGCAAAAATCAGGTCTGTCTTTCAAGCGTAAGATATCTGACTGCACATAGGTTTCAAATGGTCCTGTGAGCAAGACAAAGCATATTAAAAAAGAAAAACAGTGATATTTATTTCCAGCCGTCTATTTTACTCCATTATCTGTTTCAGATTTGCGACTCGCAGAAAAAATTGAAGATAAAGATATCTTGCAATAATGGAAAACCGGACTGAGGAAGAGAGTGGGTTTTGTTTTGATAGGCGATTCTTTGTGCTGCTGATTGAGGTAATTGAGTGGAGGCAGGTTATTTTTGCATTGGATAATAATATCAAGATTAATCATCAGAAAGGGCGGGTGATTCTGCTGTGGTACGGACTGTACGTGTAATCGCCTATCTTTGTGCCAGGCTTGATTCCGCCCTATAAGGACGGACGACTGCTTTCCATCTTTATCGGGGAATAACTCATATTACTGTTTGGACCGATTGATAACGGAGATGGCTGCTGCTGAGTATTTTCCATGAATGAGGTAGTGTTCTGCATCATAGGTGGGCCATGCTCACGCTGGATGAAGTGAGTATCTATTTTGATTTGAAATGGTTGAGGTTCCTTATACACATTATTTTGATTGCTAAAGTCCTGGGTTCGATCATTGAGGGGCGTACCAATCAATCTGCGGCTTTGAGAAGGAAGGGAAGGTGCGCTGGATAAACTAGTTTCGGCAGTGGGAAGGGTCTCAAATTTGGTGATAAGAATATTTTGATATTTCTATAGATTTTATCTCAATTTACTGTTTTCCTCCAAAAGTTTACCCTTACTATTCCGCAACTATTGATTTCCTTCTTTCTCCTTCTTCAGTTATTCCTCTAATCTTTATATCTTCTTCTTCAACTCAAGTTTCTCCTCTTACTGCACTTTACTCTTAGATTTCCATATTTTTTCAGCCTCGTAGTAGTCAGCATGCATGATCATGTTATCCTCAACTTTTTTGACCATCTTCTAAGCCTCTCTAAATTTGAGGACCATCCTACGCATCTACACATTAAATTTGGCATAAATCTCGTTTTCCATCACCTTATACATCATTTCCATAAATTATTGAATAACGTTTTTCAAGTCTTGTGTCTTGACACACTCACTAAGCTGCTACTCAAAACTTCGATTTATGCTTTGCATGTTGGGAGATCGGCTAAAATTGATAGTACTACGCTGACAGCGTGATCCCCCTTGAACTTTGATGGGTGTCTCTGCCTCGCTTATCAGGCGAAAAACATGTAATATAAAACCTATCATTCCATTTTATCTTGTAAAGGACAGCAAATCCCTCGGATCAATGGCCTAACTTCCAAAAATATCGGCCACTTTATTGCCAAAATTCTATAGAACCATATCAATATCTTGATTTTACCATAGGTTCTAATATCGTTGTACAATTCTATCTATGAATTGCTGTAAAGGAATAAAATTGTCGAAATCGAAGTAGCTTTTTATGAATTACACTGTCTATGGGTGAGCCTTTCGATTTTAATCATCCTCATCCAGCAGACCACGCCGAATAATCGAAGAATCCCCCTCTCTTCGACTAGATCTGTTCAGCACTCGACTGCGGCTCTGTCTTTCTAGAGATTTCTCACGAGCACATTTTTCTATAGCGCATTAAAGAGGAACTCTGAGAGGAGAAGAAGCTAATCTATCTTGGACTCTCGATGGAGTTACAGATCTGCAACTGTTCGGTAAAGGAACCTGAGGTTTGTTTTTAGCTCGTGGTGTTTGCTGAGGCATTACTCTAGAATTATTGCTATATCCATTTTGATTGCTAAACTTTCTATCTGGCATCATGACCGTTAACTGCTTAATTATTAATAATAAAGAAGTCAAGCATCGTTATAACCATTAAATTATTAAATACCGAGGAAATATAATCAGGACCCAAGGGATAGGGACGTCAGTAATACTATAGCTTAGAACAATTCTTTTTAGGCTGACTACGATTTTGTGGCTAGTTTCTTAGCTGAGTTCTGGTAGCGGGTAGAGTTTCGTAGTATTAACTCTCACAGGGAACAATTTAAAGATTTTTTATCTGCAACTGATGTCTTTGAGATCGACTGCTTTGCCTGGATGTTTCCAGTTCACTCTTTCTCTTATTATGTGTATTGATATGGTGTTGCCTCATCTATTTTTCAGAATTTTGTTAATCAGTACCGTAGTCATTAAATTTGCGTTTTATATATAAGTTATGGCTCTGCTTTAGTTATTGTATCTATTGCAGCAAACCAATTGCTTTCAAAGAACATGCTTTTTTGATATTGCTGGGTCTTTTTAAGAGGGAAGATGATGCTCTCCTCAAATATTCCTCTTTTTAACGAATGAACTGCTCATTTAATCTGCTTTCTCGATCAATGGGCTGCTAATTGTTCGATTGAAATGTTTGATGACCGACCTCGAGCTTCAGTACTTTGCGACTACTTCCAAAAGGTAAAAATTATACCCTTTTCTTCCCCAAATAATCGAGATTGACTGTAAATTAAGCGAGTAGTTAGCTGCTTTATTTGTTGAGATGAGTTTGCATCAGCTTGATTAGCATCTGTATTGCCAATTGATTACTTAGTGCTACGAAGGGACGTAACTTATCTGGAGGCAACAGTTAAACTCTACCTCATTGTAAGTAATCGTGCCACGAATGCGTTTGGTCATTATGTGAGCACCACTACTCAAAGACAGAAATGAGAAGATGAAGTCGTCACTTGATTTGGAATTGTCCCAATTCAATATTTTGACGATCGTAAGTGAGATAGTCCTTTCATTCTTCATGTAACTTATAACAATGTTTAACCAAGTACAGAATGACTAAATATTGTTGTATGATAGATTACAGACAAAAAAACGATCGAGGCATCTTTGGTTTGCCGTTCTGCGTGTTTTTTATGATTTATTGATCCTATCCATAAGGACGTGCGATGCAAATCTTAAATGACCAGTTGGTATTGACACCCATTTATAAGTATCCCACTTGTTAAACTTGTTAGCGTAGTGCTATTTCCGCAGACATAAAATTATTAATCATGCAGTCGTCTTAAAAACTGGACAGCCTTGAACCTTTTTGCATCATCTATAATTTCCGCAGTAGGGGATCTGATCGTGAACGCCCTCAACGCAAAGTGTCCGCCTGCGAACGACAACCTCTCCCAGAGTTTACCATTCGCACACGCAAGATGACTGCAGAAATCGAACTGCATCATGAACTAAGACACACTCAGCCTGTGGACAATGAGGAAGAACTGCCTATTTGTGAAGAGCCGCCCATGAAAGATGAGGAGTTTTAGGGCTTTTTTCTCAATAATTAGGAGGACTTATAAAATGCAATCCCGCTGGACAACTCAGGCCGAGAGCAACCCTTTGACCTGCAAGAAAATAGCCAAGTCTCCAGTTACTCAAAACTAGATGCTTTGCTCTTTGACTTGAGAGGACAGGAAGCCATCGAAGAAGAAGAATGAACACATAAACCTGATATATTTTAAGTATTTATGAGCAATGCGAAGGAGTTGATATGAGCAGGCAGCAACAGCTAGCCACCTCTTGCTATCCCTGCAAATCTTATTAAATCCAAAAAAGGGAAAATAGACAAAGTTAAAGAAGGACAAAGCTGCATCATCACATAATTCGCTTATCTCTTCCCCAAATATTGGTAAAAGCCAAAGCTCTTTCTTCTGACCATTTCTTACATATCATATCTAACGCTATAATTTATACGTGTGAATTCATCTAACATGAAGATAATTCCCTCCCTGTTACTTCTCCTCTTGGTCACTCTCACTGCCAGTCAAGTTATTGGCATTGACTTCGGCACCTAATTCTGGAAAGCAGCCTTGATCTCTCCCGGTAAGAATTTGATCATAGTTGAGAACTCACGCTCAAGTCGTAAGAGTCATAATGGTGTATTCATTTGACTATTTAGATCGCTTTCCTTGAGGGAGTCCGCCATTTCGAATATGATGCCTACTCCAAACGTCTCAAACGTCCGGCTGCTTCATACTTTTATCTCAATCGATTGGTGGAATCTTTGGATAATCCAGGACCAATTTAAGGGTATCGCTTTGAAAATGGAACATATCTGTTCAATGAAGGTGAAAATGTTCTCACACTATAGCAGTTAGTAGGGATGATTCTTAAGAACATCAAGAAGTTTGGAAGTGCACAGGCTGGATCCGATATCCGTGATGCAGTGCTCACTGTACCTGCCCACTGGGGTTTCAAGGCAAGGATGGCTCTAGTTAATGCAGCCAGTATAGCAGATTTGAGTGTGCTAGGCATCCTAAACGAAAATTCAGCTGCAGCCATTCATTTTGCCATAACTCGCAATGACTCTGAAGCTATAAACATTGGCTTCTTCAACCTAGGCAGCCACAACCTGCAAATCTCCATCGTATCATTCCAATTATGTAGATACAATTTTTTGGAACTCCTGATCTGGCCAAAGGTAAAAACATTGAGAGCATGAGAGTACTGGCTCATGTATCAGTACCAGGAGTTGGAGGGTTGTCTGTTGATCTCTAATTGGCAGAGCACATTGCTTCTGAATTTTTAGCTAAGCATGGTCTGGATCTCCATAAAAATGAAAAATCTTGGGTAAAATTGCTTCATAAATGCGCCGACGCCAAGGAGGTTCTCTCGGCTAATAAAGAGGCTCAAGTCTACATTGAGGGTATCATCGATGGTATTGACCTAAAGACAGTGGTAAAACGTGAGGTTCTAGAGCAATCTTCTGTATTTGCTGTCATCAAAGAGCAACTCTAGGAAGTTCTTCGCAAAGCGGGAATAACAAAGGATCAGTTGGCTGCTGTAGAAATAGTAGGTGGTGCTAGTAGAATTCCATTGGTTACCAAAATTGTGAAGGAATATTTTGATCCAGTAGAAGTAGGATCACATATCAACGGAGATGAGTCAATGGCCTTTGGAAGTGCTTTGAGAGCAGCCAACCTCAGCATTGCTTTCAGAGTTAAACAACTCCACTTTTACGATGGCTATCCTGAACATGTTCGCGCAATAATTTCAAACTTAGAGGATGGAGTGGTGGCTGAATAACTGCTGTTCGATAACAGCAGCTAGCATGGCCTCAAAAAATAAGTAGGGATAGCTGGAGCAGAAGATGATTTGAAAGTATCTATCTTCTACGGAGAGCAAATGATCCATGAATACATTGTAGGAAATGTGACACAATGGCATGAAAGATATAGCTAGAGTTCATACAACTTTTCAAGCAAACCCCTCACCATTTTGACCTTTGTGGCCCACAGCGTCAGCATAGCAGAACTGAAAGAAGCTCATGTGGCTTTGGCTCTCAATATTTCTTCGACCAGAGACGTGGTCGAATTTGTTATAGATACATAAACAGAAAATGTGACCAACGATCAAACAAAAGAGACTGCCACGGAAGCTGACTCTGAGGAAAATAATGAAAATGCAAAAGCTTAAAGCAGTGACAGCACAGAAACAGTGCCCCCTACTGAAGATGTTCCTAAATAGGGCAGCGAGAGCGAAACAGCCACAACAGATGAAACTAACAAGACTGAGGCAACAAACAAAACCAAAACTCCTAAGATAAAGCACAAAAAAGTGACCAAAACAGTTCAGGAATTTAAGATTGAAAATCGTAAATTCTCGTTGAAACCTCAACTAATCTCCTCCTTGTATTCACGATTCAGTCGTGATAAAATTAATGAGCTGAAAGAGGTGATTACAACTTTTGAAAAACATGAGAATTATCTCAGCGAACGAGCCAAAGTCAGAAATGACTTTGAGTCAACACTCTACTCGCTAAAGGACGACTTCGATAATCCTGGACTCAAAACTTTTAGTACAGAAAAAGAAAGAGAAAAACTGCAAGCTTCAGTGACAGAAGAACTCGCCTGGTTTGAAGAGAATGCCTGGACTGCTGAGAAGATCGATTTTGAAAATCATTTTAGAACTGTTCAACGAGTTTACAGTCCAATCGTTAACAGATCTAATGAATACAAGTAGCGCGAGGAGGCCTACAACAAGACATTATAAGTGCTTTCATTGGTATATCAAAAAACAGTGGAACTGAATGAGTCTCAACCTTGGGTATCAGAGAAGGCACTCGCTCACCTTCGCAAAATCAACGATACTTTCGAGTGGATCGTTGAAAATATAAAGAAGCAGACTGAGCGAGAGTTAAATGACAACATTGTTTTTTATGTAACACATCAGTTAAGTAGAATCATGAAATGATCAACAAGGCTGAAGACATTAGAGATGAGTACTATTTGATCAAGATGGTACCAAGACCAAAAGCACCCAAAAAAACAGTGGAAACACCCAAACAGCAACAGACGGAAGAAGAGGTTGACCTTGATGCATAGGAGAGTCAGAAATAGCAAGAACAATAAGAACCCAAGCAATAGGAACAACCTTAGACTAATACTTAGGAATAAACATCCGAGCAGCGAACTACAAATTCTGAGTCAGCCCATTAAGACCTGTGATAGTTCACATATAAACTTGCTTAGAATAGTAAGTCACAATCAATCAATTAAAAGTCCTTCGGAAATTGATACCGAAGCGCCGCAAGATGCGAATACCTTCATCTTGTCGTATAATTTCATGAGCAGCCTTTTTCTTTTCGTCGAAAAAAGAGTTGAGCTCCTTCTTCCAAGTGACGCTACTGAATACTTGCTCAGCCTTGAACTAAGGAAACAACTTCAGAAATATTTTAACGAGAGTTTAGTCGTTTGGTTTGTTGTATTACTTAAGCTTTAGTTCTATTTTTCGCATGTCGAGACACTCACTCATCACTCCAGCACAGATGTTCCACATATGCTGTTCCTCTTCTTGGTCGTAGTTGCATTTCTGAGAAGAGATTTATTCCAAATTGACTTCCTCTAGAAGTTTGAAGCGGTCATGAATTTGTGTCAGTTGATGAGGTTATAGCTGCGAGCAGATACAGGACTTGATGTTGGTTAGGTAAAGCCGAGATTGAGTTGCGAAATATTCGAAACTTGCCTGTAGAATTCTGAGTTAGCAGGTAAGTTCTATGAATGCCACCACTTACATACTAACCCTTTCAACTTCCTCGTTTGCTGGTACTTAGATGTAGTTGGACATACCGCTATTTATGTTTCTTTTTGCATTACTTGAAGCAGACCGACTATTAGGTTTATGAGTAGCTGAGTGAATAAGTGATCTCCCCTCGAGGCCTAAGGTAGTAGCTGATTCTTCGATCCCAAACTTCGCCTCTGTCTTGTTTCCCGATTCTTCAGTAATATCGATGTCCTTCGATACTCTCTCCATAACCGGAGTTAGAATTTCAACTGTGTCGCTGTTGCGCTCGTAGTGATATCTAACTTTTTGAAGATGATTCTGGGCATCAGGTGGTATCAGCAAAATATGTGAAATTTAATCCCAAGCTGGATCATTTTTGCGTCTACTCAAAATCTTTCCAAACATGGACTCTGACAAGATCTACTAAGTACCATCATTATAGCCGAGAATAGCTATTTCCTTTGAAGACTTGGCACTATTCAAACTGGCAGTCATCTCCACGCTCATCGTAAGAACGGAATTGGTTAAAAAGTGTATATTAGGATTTGCTATTTTCTTCCTTTGCTATTAGAAGTGCTTTTTTACATCAATGTGAGTTTGGTTTTATTTTAGTCGGATACGACCACCTTTCGCTGAAGATACTATCGTTGCATCTCGGACAAAATACACCTCAGGAGTTAGAACCTTCCCTGAAAATTGAAATGTTGCCAACTTTCTAATCACAAAATCAAATGCTTCACAACTGCCTAAAGTTTTCTCTTTTTCAGAAGTAATCCTTGGGGGTTTAAGTCTGGCACAAGGTTTGGTGTTGTTTACACAGTGATAGCATTAGCATTTCGCATGCGAGGCTTTATCTTCGAAGGGCAGACTCTGCTCTAAAATGGGCAAAGTTTGGGATTTAGTCTGTTCCATTCCAATAATAAAATTAATATGCCTTTTGTATCCTATATCTCGAATGATATCCCATTCCGAATGATGATGTGATGCTAATATTGTAATTATCTGGTTTCTTTTCCTGAATGAAAATTCGATGCACCAGCCAAATAAAATATGATCACACTATAAATATATGAAATATATATCATACATAATTCGAGAGAATGATAATATATAAGTGATAATTGATGACTGCTAAAAATATAAGATCTGCTCAACTCTGCTCCACTCCCGAAGTCGTACCCTTTGAGTACCGCGAAGCCCAAGAGATGCACTCCGAAATAACAATCGAAAATCTGGTGGATTCAGAAGTAATCTATAAGGTAACTGCTCATCAATGCAGATTAAGACTAATAAGCCCGGTCTCTACCTCGTTAAACCTATGGAGGGCAAAGTGCTCAAGGGAGATAAAATTAAGATCGGTTTCAAACGCAAGGAACTGGCACTAGAAAACTATCTTGCTATTGTTAAAAACCCCAATCTAAACAAGTAAAAGTTTTTACTTGAGCTCAACTGTGAAGTTGTTGACGCTATGGGAATCACTTAAAACTTGCAGCAGAGCTCATATCTCGGTGTCAAATTCACTCCTCCTCCTCCTGCTCCCCTACCTAAGCCTCAGCCAAATAATTCTAATTCTAAACCATTTGTGCCTAACCTAACTTTTCCTCAAAGACCATCAAATCCAAATGAAAAGATAGACTGGCAAAAAATAATTACTGAGAAAGTAAATTAATTTTAATTCAGGAACGATAGCTCACGGAGCAAATTCAGGAGAAAGAGACTATACTATAGAGTTTGAGCAAACGGTCTCCCTCCAAAAACGAATTCACGTTAAATGACTTGATAAACCTGCTCATCGTTGCCTTCCTGATAGGCTTCATCATCTGACCACCATTTATATCTGCCAACTATCATTATGCATAAATCACTCTGTCTTCGAAGTAATGCCCAATCGCATTTCTATTTCTTTTTTAAGGTTCTCCAAATGAATGAGTTTCTCAAGAGTGGAAAGTTTATCGGTTTCGATTTCGTCCAGAGTGAGAAAGCCCTCGGTTCTCCATCTCGGCAATTTGATAGCTTTAACTTCCTCTTTGGTCAGTCCGTATTTGATGCGATTCTCCTCAATTCTTATCTTGCGTTAGTCTTTGGTGGGATTGTTGCTGGTGTTTATGATAAAATTGTTTTTGCGAGTGACGCCGACCTTCTTCATGTTATCCTGAAAGACCTTCTCAAGGTGCAGATGCAAACCCATGAAATCGCCCAATGATTGCTGGCCCAACAACCTCTGCGTTTGCATATAGATTTGCCCAATAGACTTACCCGCCAGACATTTGCTCTTGACAATTTTCCTCCACTTGCCGAGTCCAAACTTCATCAAGGCTAATTTTAGTATCTGCACCTACTCGGGTTTCCACCCTGGGGAGAGAGTGTAATTCCAAAGACTCTTGGACTGGTTGTGCTCGATTTTGCTTTTTGACATTTATATCAAATCAATTATTTGGAGGGAGATTCTAGATATCGTTTATAGAGTTATGAAAAATAAACTTAGGGAACCGTCAGTCTTTTATTGGGATTGGACTGCGTTTAGGATTTTATACTTTAGTTAATTGTTATAATGGAGGGTGGCTTTGGCAAGGCCTATAGTCAATTCGGAGTCGCTAAATATTACGAGAAAACAGGATAGCAATATAGTAATCCGCATCGCTATGACATTGAGCGTCTCCTCAAAAAGAAATTGTCTCCCAACAATGCGTTCATCCAAATGAATGACAAAATTCTGGATTTGGCTTGTGGAAGTGGGTAGATTACTCTTCCTCTCAAGAAAATGGGTTACAATAGCATCTCAGGAATCGATCCCTACACTCATGTTAAATACGAATAAATGACTGGCTTGGGATGTAAGCAATGGAATTTTGTTGACATACTGAATGGGGCAATGGATGAAGATCGCTATGATGTTATTATCATATCCTATGCACTGCATTTAGTCAAGGAATCCATGCTGCATAGCTTTTGTCATAAATTGGCCTCATTAGCAAAGAGATTGATCATTATTTCACCTCATAAATTTCCAGTTATGAAAGAGACTTTTGGGTGGAAAGAGATCGAAAACAGTGTGATGGACCGCATCCACTTTAGAGTCTATGATAGTTTGGAGTATGAAGAGCTCCTTGTTGAATAGCCCTAAAAAAATCAACCATGATATATATTAAACTAAGGCTAAACTTTCATTATGAATTCTCATCATTCCTTCAATAAATCGAGTTAGTAGTTTCGATGTACCCTGAAATATTAAAAAATTCAACTCTTTCACCTTTCTTCCCCTCGTCGACATATCCACTCCAATACCCATAAGCGCGGATTTGATTTCTTTCTGAAAGCCACATATTCTATTCTACTTCTTCTTTAGCAATAACTAAAAAGTTAACTTCGAAATCTGGTTGCCATCTAGTCTTACTTGGCACTCCTCTGAATTAGTATAATAGTACTTGAAAGTGATGTTTTTACCTGTTTGGTATTTTTCGCTGAAAGAATAATCAATGTTATGGATTGGATGTATCTTCCCGTTGAAAAAGACGTAATCCTCAAAGTTTTAGGTGGGTTGAGGTGAAAAAGGACGTGAGAAGTGTAAACCAACATACCTTTCCTTTTCAATATTTTCATGCTTGGAGTAGTACTCTGGTTTGCTGAAACATTGCATGAAAGCTTTGAATCCTGTCCAATGCCAGTTTGTCTTAGGCCAAATCTATTCTCCCACATGTCTAGTCAACTTGTGTATTGATCTCTCACCAATAAAATACGTTCTAGTCCTGTTATTGTCTAAATTGTAAGCGCTTTTCACCCATTTACCGTTGTTTATGTGCCCAGGGTGCTGAATTTTTCTATCCATGAATAACTTTCCGTTTCCATAACCACCGTAACAGCTATGCTTGAATACTCCCTAGTTTTCTTAATCGAAAGCCGAAATGCATTGATTGTGCCTGAGTATATGAGTTAGATTGGCCGATATGCTCCTATCTTAGCCTTTGTAACTAATGTTAAATGTCGTTATAGTCAAATCTGACTTGAAAGGATCATTGGATGGGTCATCAAGCGATATGTTTGGAGTATAGTACCAAAAGCGTGAATAAGTATATCCATCATGCCGAGAACCTGACAAATTTTTAGTGGTGTATTGTCTCACGGAAATATCTAAATAGTTATTGCTATAATCGAAATTTAATCCATTTTAATTACCACAGCATCTACTACAGTTTGATCCTTTATGACGTGGGATTTTTATCTTGCCGCCTTGGGGGTAGAAACTGTCATCAAGCTTAAATCCTGCTTTTTCGGACCATTTATCATACAAATGGTCCTCGCTAAAGGTTCTAAATTCGATGAAGCTCTCATACCCTAAATCTACGAGTTGAACTTCAAAAAAGTACCAATTGTAAAAGGTGAAAAAATACGTGTTAATTTTCTTGTTGAAGCCAAGCCATTCCATAAAGGAATTGTTAGTGAATAATGGTTTTGTTTTAGGATCATATGATGAAAGTGTACCGAGATGTGGTTCGATTATTGTTGCAGTTGAGTGTTCACGCCACCGAGATTTACGAGTGATGGGTTTGATGTAAACGCTTTATTTTTACCATATGACGTAGGAGAAAACGACAAATAAAACGAGCAAAATAACTCGGGTTGCTGCTGTTGACATAATCTTTATTAAATAATGAAAAGGTGTAAAAATACATATTGAGTTCAATAGATATGAGTATATTGGAGAAGCATGACCAACAAGTAAAGGCATTCTTAAATTTAATTTAAAGGTGGATTGAATGACAATCAGATTAAAGATAATAGTGTCAATTCAATTATAACTTACTAATGTCAAACTCTTCTGGAATGGACAAACTTCAGGGCAAAGTGACAAGCTTTATTAATAATCTTGATCGGTCTCTCGTGTCGCAATTTGAGCCGTCCTTCCAAAAGATATAAAAATTGCGACACGATTGGTTCCAAAAATGTGTGAAGGATACAAACCAAAATGAGGAATGCTTTCAAAAATCGTTAGCTTATGACCTCAAACCAGAACCTGAATTGAAAGAAAGTTTTGATAAATTGACGAAATGTATAAACAAAGCTGCTTATAAGCAAAGTTAGAATGTCGAGAGTGAGCGCTGTTTGTCTTTATACTAATCATAAATTCGAACAGTATTAGTTGGATAAGTGAATAGAATTTTAACAAAACTAAGGAAGGAAGGATTTGATGATTGAATGCTAACAATATTTTAGACTTCTCGATATTACATCAAAAATGATGATCAAATGATAATTAATATATTTGTAAATAATATTTAGGGGTTGGGGTTGGGGTTGGGGTTGGGGTTGGGGTTGGGGTTGGGGTTGGGGTTGG
>Ga0302197_10002425_pt1 | contig 17264 bp, 19 predicted proteins | sample II_Bog_N2_1_FD_193526 | JGI IMG/M metagenome (GOLD analysis project Ga0302197, IMG submission 193526) | Peat permafrost microbial communities from Stordalen Mire near Abisko, Sweden - II_Bog_N2_1 | ecosystem: Environmental > Terrestrial > Soil > Wetlands > Peat | place: Sweden: Abisko...
AAGGGTTAAGAAATTGCTTCCTGCTAAAGTGAAAAAACTGTTTAAAGAAGACATTAAATATTTTGTAAACCCGACCGGAAAGTTTGTAATCGGCGGTCCGCATGGCGATACCGGTTTAACAGGCCGGAAAATTATTGTGGATACATACGGAGGAAAATGCGCACACGGTGGTGGTGCATTTTCAGGAAAAGATTCGAGCAAGGTTGACCGTTCAGCTGCGTATGCTGTTCGTCACGTTGCAAAAAATTTAGTGGCTGCCGGTGTATGTTCCGAAGTAGAGGTACAAGTAGCCTATGCCATTGGTGTAGCCCAACCGGTTTCTATTAGCGTGGATACTTACGGAACCGCGAAAGTAAAAGACAAAGAAGGTAAAAAACTTACGGATGGAGAAATAGCAGCCCGCGTAGGTAAAATATTTGATATGCGTCCGGCCGCCATCGTTAAACGTTTTGGTCTGCGTAACCCTATTTTTTCGGAAACTGCAGCTTATGGGCACATTGGCAGGACTCCCGGCATAAAGGAAATAAACGGTAAAAAATACGAAACCTTTACCTGGGAAAAGTTAGACTATGTCGATGCTTTGAAAAAAGAATTTGGCATAACGGAAGAGAAGCAAGTGGAAGTAGCTTAAAAATTCAGACAGTAGTTATTATAAAGTGTTAGGGGGCTTTTAGCCCCCTAATTATTTTATAGCAAAAGACTTTATTTTTGTTGAGGGGTTGAATCGTCCTTTAGCCTAAAATGGATAGGTATCATATATTGCACTCTTACAGCATGACCATTTTGTTGTCCGGGTGTCCATTTAGGCATGCCTGAAATTACCCGTACAGCTTCATTTTCCAAACTTCTTCCACCCTGCACTCCTCTTAATACTGTAACCGTAGAAACGGAACCATCTTTTTCAATTATAAAACTTACATACACAGTCCCTTGTATATTATTTGCTTGTGCATCTTTAGGATACACGATATTGTCTGCCAGGTATTGATTGATATCGCCTTGGAATACTGGTTTTGACTGAACTACACTATATGCCTTGCTGGTGTCGGCCGCAGGTTGTGTGCTCTGGGAATATACACTTGAAAAGCCCAACAGCATGATACAAAAAGCCAATAAAGTTTTCATGGTTTTATTGTTTTGATATGTATTATAACGTGTGTATCCCTATAAAATTGTATTAACGCCCGAATACGAAGCCTAGTTTATAATTGGCATTTACAGCTTTTCCGGTTGAATCCCTGGCAGGTTTCCACCTGGGCATAGCTTTAACTATTTGGACTGCTGCATTATCCACATTACCGCCTACAGTTCCACCTCCCATTTTAATGATGGAGGAAATAGTGCCGTCTGTTCCTATAACAAAACTTACAAAAGCTTCTCCTTCTCCTTTCCCACTGGAATTAAAACTTCTAGCCAGCCATGCATTTATGTCGCCGGGAAATTTAGGCGGGGTTTTATACTGGGCATTTATCTTATAAATTCCGGCCGTATCTACCGTAATGGATTCGGAATATTGGGAATATGCTTGGGATGCTCCGAATAAGATGTATATAAGAATAAATACTTTTTTTCTCATAGCTTTATTTTCGGCAACACAAACTCCACCAGGATTTTCAAATTTTCTTCAAAACTATATTTTTCCGTTTTTATTTCAAGGTCGGGTGATTTGGGTTCTTCAAAGGGAGCATTTATTCCAGTAAAATCTTTTATTTCTCCTTTGCGGGCTTTGGCATATAAGCCTTTGCTGTCACGCTGCTCGCAGACTTCAATCGGTGTATTTACATATACCAGCTTAAAGTCATTCTCCCCAATTATTGATTTGGCAAGGTTGCGCAATTCTTCCATAGGGCTTACAAAACAATTAATGGTAATAACTCCACATTCCACAAACAGTTTCGATACTTCTGCCACCCGGCGGATATTTTCCTTGCGGTCTTCTTCTGAGAAATGAAGATTCTTGTTAATGCCTGTACGCACATTATCTCCATCCAGCACATAGCACAAATGCCCCTTTTCATGTAAGGCTCTTTCAAGCCCAATGGCAAGTGTTGTTTTACCTGAAGCAGATAAGCCCGTCATCCAGATAACAATTCCTTTTTGCTTTAGCAAGGCCTCTCTATCGCCTCTGGCAAGCAGTTTATGGAATGTAGGGAAAATATTTTTTTCTTCCGGCATATATTATTTTGTTGGAGCGGTCCATGTATTGTTGGAAAGGTCAACATCGGGTAGCTTGTTATCAGGGTCAATGGTGACAGAAGTAACCATATCGGTAGAGTTATAATGGAATGTCCATTTTCCGGAGCGCTGCCAAATTTCCACCGGCAGGTTCACTCTTCCTGTTTTTCCACTCGCTTCTTTTATTTCAATTTCCACCGGCATAATCATCTGGTCGTTGTTGCTGATCGTAATATCCACGCCCTGTTTAGGGTCGCCATTAACATATTGCACATCGTTCACTGCCTGGTCAAGCTTCCAGTTTTCATAAAACCATTCTTTCCAGAACCAGGTAAGGTCCTCGCCTAAGGCGTCATTCATACTGCGGAAAAAGTCCATGGGGACAGGGTGTTTAAATGCCCAGCGGTTAATATAATTCCGGAAGGCATAATCAAATCGTTTGGGTCCAACCACCACATCCCTCAGAAGTTTTAATCCCGTGGCAGGTTTGTAATAAGCCAGTGTGCCGAGCTCCCTGGTATCTATCACATCCGGATAGGTCATAATGGGCTTACTGCCGGGGTGGCTCATTATATCCGTTATCCTTTTAATGGAGTGGTCATTTTTGTATTCTTCGTTGTTAAAATTCTCACCTGAATAAATATTAATAAAGGTATTGAATCCTTCATCCATCCAGGCATATTTGCGTTCATCAGAACCTACAATCATGGGGAACCAATTATGCCCTATTTCATGCGTGGTGACAAAAAAGAGGCCTCCTAATTTTGCATGCATATTGCAAAAAACAATTCCGGGATATTCCATGCCGTTTACCCGTCCCGCCACATTCGATGCATATGGATACGTAAACGGATAATAGGTTTTAGAATAAAACTCAATAGAATATTTTAAATATTCGGTAGATCTGCCCCAGGAGGAATCGGAAGCCGATTCAATAGGGTAAAAAGACATGGCAAGCGATTTTTTATTGTCGGGAAGGTTAATCTGCGCGGCATCCCAGATAAATGTTTTGGAACAGGCCCATGTTACATCGCGCGTTTGATGCATTTTGTAATGCCAGGTCAAGGTGCCGCTGCTTTTAGGGCGGGTTGAAGCTTTTCCGATTTCGTCGGATGGAATGATAAATACCTTGGTGTTGCTGCTTTTGGCTTTATTCAACCGGTCTATTTCAGTAGATGTTAAAACTTCATTGGGGTTTTGTAATTCTCCGGAGCCGGTGACAATAAGGTTTGCCGGAACAGTAATGGAATAATCATAATCTCCGTAATCCAGATAGAATTCCCCGGCGCCCAAATAAGGCAGGGTATTCCATCCTTGTATATCGTCATATACCTCCATTCTGGGATACCATTGGGCTATTTGGTAAATTTTTCCGTTTTGTGTTTTAGTAATTCCCATCCTGTCCGAACCATCCATTGGAATTTTGAAGCTGTAGGCTATTTTCAATGTTGCTTTATCCCCTTTGGCTTTTAGGGGTTCCTTCAGCATTATTTGCATACGGGTATCTGTAATCACATATTGCGGGGTAAAAGTGCTTCCATGTTCCACAACACTTATAGTATGAATACTGTCTCCGCCTTCAAATTGCACATTGCCAAAACGGCCACCGCCAACCGGTGTTGTAAAATGGGCCCTTGAGGTTGTAGTGAACATATTTTGGTCCAATTGCAGCCATATATAGTTTAGCTCATCGGGACTATTGTTAGTGTATGTGATGTTAACTGTTCCGGTAATTTCATCACCGGTAGTATCTAATGAGCAAGTAATGGTATAATCTGCTTTATTCTGCCAATACATAGGTCCGGGTGCACCGCTTCCGCTCCGGTATTCATTTCCGGGAGCATTTAAAAATTGCGGGTCAAACACCTGCTGCGGATCATATCCCGGTTTATCCTGGCTGAAGACAGCAATGGAGCAAACCGCTAAAATTAGGGTGGCTGAAAGTTTCAAAAACATAGTGTATCGGTTTATAAGTTTCAAAATTAGGAAATCTATTATTTTATTCTTTTGAAATCGGTTGAGCGGTGTTTTCACCAATAGTCACTTTTACTCTCTGTATCCTCCGCTTGTCTGCCGCTTCAATAGTAAATAAAAGATTATCGAATTTTATTTTTTCATTTTTCTCCGGAATCCTCCCCGCTACTTCCATTATTAATCCTGCCAGTGTATCTGCACCTCCTTTATGGGCCTGAAAAAGGGTTTCGTCAATTTGGGTAGTGCGGCAAAAATCGCCCAGGGTTACTTTTCCTTCGAACACATAATTATGGTCATCTAACTTGGAGAAAACTATTTTTTCTTCATCAAATTCATCATTTATCTCACCCAGTATCTCTTCCACAATATCTTCGAGCGTTACTAATCCGGAGGTGCTGCCAAACTCATCTACCACAATAGCAAGGTGAATTCTCTTTTTCCTGAAGTCTTCCAGCAGGTCGCCTATTTTTTTGCTTTCAGGTACAAAAAACGGAGGGTGCAATAAACTTCTCCAGTCATAGGAATCGTCTTTGCCGGTGTACCCTAACAGGTCTTTTGTATAAAGTATTCCCGTAATATTATCGGGAGTTGAACTATATACGGGAATCCTTGAAAAGGCTGAATCTACAGCTTTAGAAAGTAGTTCGGCAAATCCGGTTTCGCGGTTAAAGGCAACAATATCTATTCGGGGCTGCATAATCTCTTTTACATCTTTATCGCCCAATTGAATGATGTCCTTTAGTATTTTTTGCTGCACCTGCGGAATATGTTGCGATGCCAGTTCCAGTGCATCTGAAAGATCGTCTTTGGAGAGTTTCATATTCCGGTGCATAATGTATTTATCCATAAATGAAGTGGAGGTGGTAAGTATGGATGCAAACGGATAAAAAAGGGCGCGTACAAGAAAAATGAAATAGAGTAAACTGCTTGTTACCTTAACCGGATTGCCGGAAGCATAGGCCTTTGGAATAATGTCGCATAAAATAAGCAGGATAAGGGTTACAAGTATAACCTGTATGCTAAACGCAAGAATTGGATGATCAAATACATTCATTATATGGCCGGTAAGGAATGCGGAGAGAACGATAATGCTGAGGTTAAAAAAATTATTGGCTACCAGCAAAGCCGCCAGCAAATGTTTAGGGTTATCAAGCAGCAGGAGTATCTGCCTGTCTTTGCGTGATGATGAGCTTTTCAGAATTGCTTTTTCAGGCGTAGTTATGGAAAATAAAGCTGTTTCGGAACAGGATACCAAAGCAGACAGTACAATGAAGTTGAAAATTAATAATAATGCAAATATTTCCCCAACCTGCAAAGCAATAAAATTCAGAAGAATATGATAGTGTAAAATAGCTGCGTTCAATTCAATAGATTATTACAAAAAAACCCTTGACTCGATTATGAGTCAAGGGTTAAATATACTATAAAAAATTATTAAAATGGTAAATCTGCCGGAGGAGCCGATTCCATATCGTCGGCAGAAGTCGGTGCAGCATCGTTGCTTTGGTCGCCTGTCGTGCTTTTACGCCCAAGTATGGTTAAGTTTTCACCGGTAATTTCGGTTGCCCGTTTTTTGGAGCCGTCTTTGTCTTCCCATGTGCGTGTTCTCAACCTGCCTTCGATATATACTTGCATTCCTTTTTTCAATAGCTTCTCAGCCACTTCGGCAAGGCCCCGCCACAATACTATGTTGTGCCATTCAGTTGATTCAACCTTTTCTCCCGATCTGCTTTTGTGAACTTCGGTAGTTGCGAGTGGGAAGTTTGCAACTGCAATACCGCCTTCTAAATAGCGCACTTCAGGGTCCTTTCCTAAGTTGCCAATCAGAATCACTTTATTTACTCCAGACATATCTCGTTATTATTAAACATTAATTTGAATACAAATGTAGAATTTTATTAATCTGATGGATAGTTTTTAACAAAATAATTAAACACCAACCAAAGGAGTGTTATCAATACAAATGGCGCTTGCTTGGGTAGCAAACGGATCGACCGGAATAATTCAAGGACTTTTAAAAAACGAATAAAGTGTCTTTTACCATGGAGGAGTAAAGGCAACGTTATGGATCAACAGCCCCGGCAAAAACATCTATATTTTTCAGATATTTACCCGAGCGTGCCAAATAACTGTGTGCAGGTTCAGGAGATTGAAAGCCTGTATCGTTTAACAGGCGCGTATTGTCAAATATCTGCCCCAGTTCGGCAAATTCAAGATAAGGCTCCAGCGCTGCCAGCAGTATGCGCATTTGGTTAATGTCATCAAAAATACTTTTCCAATAATCCAAATAGTCGGCATATTGATATAATTCACTTCCTTCGGGTAACTTACCTTTGGCCCATAATTTCATCTGGTTAATCATGGCTTTCTGAATGAACTTAAAAGGCGGTAACCCCGGAAAAGAGGGTTCAATGGCTTTCATTACTTTGCCGGAGCTGGTATAGGAATTTTTCCCGGCTGAAATATGATAAACCGGGTATTTACGGGATGCGAATAAAAGCGCAACAATCGAATTGGAAGCAAAATCAACGGGTATTACATCCAAAGCTGAGTCACCATTTACAGGCACTAAGCGCAACATGTTAGCTGTTTCAATAGCCCACAATATCACATAGGAACGCGGCAGCCAGTCTCTGCTGTCACCCATAATAATAGAAGGCCTTACAATAAGCACTTTTTCTTTAGGCAGATGTTGTGCCAGCAGTATTTCACCCATCATTTTGGTGTAGGTGTATTTCACCACATGATGCACTTTTGGGTTCGGAGATTCTTCCTCCTTAACAATTCGGTTAGTGGCTTCCTTACCGCAAATGGTGGCAGTTCCAATATATAAAAACGTTTCAAGATTGGAAAGGGATAGTGACCATTTAATAAGTTCATTTACCCCGGAAATATTTACCTGTTCAACAATCTTGTCATATATTTTAGAAAAGGATGTGTTGGCAGCGGAATGAATAATGATATTAGTATCCTGAATAATTTTATTGGAAAAAAGCACGTTGGAAAAATCGTGCTCTCCTATATTTCCCAAAACCGGTATTATTTTTTTAGGATCAAATTCATCATTATGTAAATCAAAAACATGCTTCAGCCGGATAATGGCATGTTCTTCGGAAAGCGCCCTTACGAGACAGTAAATTTTATTTACCTCTTTGTGCTTGGAAAGGCTTACCAGTAGTTCACCTCCTAAGAATCCCGTACTTCCGGTTAAAAAAATATTCATATCCTCACTCAGTCAAAAAGCTCCAGCCCTAAAATGCCGAGAACAATTAATAATAATGAAAAAATCTTCATAAGAGATACCGGCTCTTTAAACCATAGAATTCCTATAATTGCAATAATAGCCGTCCCTGCGCTTGCCCATATGGCGTATACAACACTTACTTCCTGCATTTTTTGCAGCACCATTACAAGGGCAGCTAAAGCCAGACCGTAAAAAACAAAAACAAGTATAGAAGGGACCAGTTTGGTAAACCCGTCTGCCGTTTTCATGCAAATGGTACCCAATACTTCAAAAATAATTCCTAATGCTAAATAGAGCCAATACATTTCGGATAGACTTGGTTTGCTGTGGTTTAATCTGGTCGAGTAACTTCGTGTTTTGGTTGCCTCCGTATTAAGGGAGTATGAACAAAAGTATACATTTTCACTATGAACAGCTTAATTATCTTATAAATACTTTTTTTAGCTCCCCTACACAAGGTAAAATAATCAATTTTGTAGAATATAGGGCTTGTGGAAATTATTATAAAAGAGAGTCGCCCACCATTTTATGTAAGTTTGCTCACGAAGGCAATAATTTTTCTTCATTTACCGTTAAAGCAATTGTTTAATTATATAAATGGATACATTAGAATCAGAAGCTACAGCCGATACTCCGGCTATTAAATTTTACCCTGACCGGGGATATATTGAGATAAAAGGAAGATCTATTTCTGAAAACGCAGCTAAATTTTACCGGCCCTTGATGGAAAATATTGAAAAATATCTTTTCAAACCTGTTTCACCCACGGTTATGCACATACACTTTGATTATTTTAATACAGCCTCTGCCAAATGTATTATAGAAATTTTGAAAAAACTGGAAAGCCTCACAAAAAAAGGCATGAAAGTGGAAGTGAATTGGTATTATAAAGCGGATGAACTTTCTATGTATCATGCCGGAATGGATTACAAATCCATTCTGAACCTTGACTTTAAAATGGTGAAGGTGTAATTATTTACCTCTAATTAACTGGAGGTAGCCATCTTTTTGAAAGTATTTTCCGTTTTCGCAGGTAGCTCTTATGAGGTAGTAATATACTCCCGCTGCGGCTTTAGCACCATCAATAGTTCCATCCCAGGGAGCATCGGGATTGGTAGAATAAAATATCTTTTTACCCCAGCGGTTAAATATGGTAATTTCATAAGCAGACATAAATTCCACTTTGATAAGGTACGTATCATTCACTCCATCTCCATTGGGAGAAAATACATTGGGCACATAAAAGTCTTTACACGGTATTTCCACATCCACAGTAAGGGCTGAGCTTGCCTGACATCCATTTTTGGTTGTAGTTATAAGTGTATATGTAGTAGTTACGGTTGGGCTTGCTGTAGGATCGGGGCAAGTATCGCAACTTAATCCTGTTGGGGGAAGCCAATAATAACTGTTACCGGAACCACCATTCAGAACTATGGAATTCCCCGAATAAATGGTGTCGTTACAACATGCAGTATTGGATGGTAACGGGTAAATGGTTATGCTTGTATCAATATCGAGACAGCTTTTCCCGCCATTGCTTATAAGGACGGAAAAAGTTGAATCGCTTGTTGACGATGCAACCACGGAAATAGAACTTGTAGTAGCTCCGTTGCTCCATAAATACGTACCTCCGCCGGTAGCAGATAAATGAACAGTATCATTTAAACATACGCTGGAAGCATTAATTGTTCCTGTTAATTTGGGCTTTATGTATAAGGTAAAGGTTGTATCATTGGAGCATATTCCATTATTAACCGTAACAGTGTACGTAGCAGGAGCAGTTGGGTTGACTGATATAGAAGAAGTAGTTGCCCCCGTGCTCCATTTATATTTAGTGCCACCAGTTGCCTTCAGTGTATCGAACGTACCATAACAAATACTATCTGTACCCGTAATAGTCGCCACTGGCAATGGAAGAACTATCACTTGTTCTTTTACAGTATCATTACACCAGTCATGATGTTTTGCTATAAGCGAAACTGTATATGTTCCGGGAGCGCTGAAAGTATGAGTAGGATTTACATTCACGGAAGTATTATTCACTCCTGCAGGCGGGTCTCCAAAATTCCAATAATAGGAACTTCCTCCGCTTGAAATATTGTCAAATGTTGTAGTATTAAGATAGCAAACCGTATCTGCCATAAAAGCACTATTTGAAATACTATCTATAACAACGTTTATGATAGTGTCCATTCCGCAACCGTTATAAAGCTCTTGTAATTTAACCTGGTAAACCCCGGGTTGTGCATATCTCCATGTTGGGTTAACGGTAGAATCTTCGTAATTGCCATTATTGTAAAAATCCCAGTAAAAGTTAGCACCGCGTATAGGATTTGATCTGTTTAAAAAGGAGGTAGACATACCAACACAACCTGTATCGGCAGTAAAATTAGGGTAAGGAGGAGGACCCAGTTTCTTTCCCAAGGTTATAGTTAAGGTGTCATTGCAAGTAGCGCCTGTGTAAGGTGTAACAATTAGCGTATAGGTACCTGTACTGTCAACATTTATTTGCCGCAGGGTATCACTTCCCCTTATTCCACCAATAGGTCCCGTCCAACGGTATTCACCTTCACCGGCAGGGCCCGTTAAAGTAATACTATCTTGTCCGCAGAAATTTGGTGAGGTGCTTATAATACTTAATGGAGCACAAGATGCACTAACATAGGCATAGCCAAAATGTCCGCCTAAAGAGCAGTCTCCCACTTCAAAAACCACAGTTACGCATTGCCCGATGTATTTAGTTAGCGGAACATTAACAATGGTCCAGTTTTTATAATAAACTGAATCGCCGCCTGGCGGATAGTATATTGCATGAAATCCGGGTTCCCCGCCTTGTGACACCACCGTATATTCTCCGCAAAATGGTATGGTGTCATCAGGTCCTTTAAGTACCGCTACTGTAAAAAATGGTTGCTGGTAATAAGTATGTGGGGTGGGGTGTTGTGGATTTTCCAGAAAAACGGCATATTGATAGGTGAAATTAGCATTCGCGGAACTTACTTTGAAAGTCTGGGAAAGAATGGAAACGCCGTAATTCGGCAGCGTGCTATCTCCCAGCATTACAGAATAACTTCCGCCAAAAGGAGATACAACCGGTATAGAGGGTACCAAGCCATCACCCCTGCTACCTGATGTAATATTTACCTGATAATCCGGACTTGGATTTGGAGTTGTATTATAATATGGACGGGCATTCATATAACTTGTCCAAGTATCATTAGCAGCATGTTTAACAGCCCCCGCCAGCCCACCAACAGTGTTGACAATATCGCGGGCATCAGAGCTGGAATTATTACATGCATAATAGGCGTACCATCCTGAAAGATCTCCCGATGCAAAGTTAATATTGTCACAGCCGGAATCACAAACTTGTGATAGCATAGGTGCATGATAATTACGGTATTCATTAACAGATGAGGGATAAAGTTGTTCTATCTTTTCGAATTTTTTGTAAAGAATAGTAAGAGCTTTAGCCAAAACATCTTCATAATCTTTTGCATTGGCAACTGTTACTGTTCCATTGTTAATATTGCGAGTAAAGTCCGCCCGCAAGGAATCCATAGTTTTTCTGGAGAACCGGCTAAACACAGCAAACTCTTCTTTTGTAACTCCGGCAGTCGACTCGAACTTATCTACAGCATAAAACCAATGCCCTGAAATTTCTTCAAATGATTCTTTTGCAGTAATTACTTGCGAAAATGCCTGCTGATTACCAACCAACAATGTAAAAACCGCAGCAAAAAATGTAAAAAAAAGTAGTTTTTTATTATTCATCGTGCAGAGGAAGTTTGGTCTTTGGCTCTAATTTATACTTCAAATATAGGATTTTTTAAAACAGCTAACAATAAAATGATAAAATATTCCATCAGGCAAGTGGAAACTGCTTAAGTTTGTGATGGAATTCACACAGTATGATAAAGAAAATAGAACATATAGGCATCGCCGTAAAAAGCATAGAACAAGCCAATGATATTTATACAAAACTGCTTGGTAATAAGCCGTATAAAAGCGAAGAGGTGGAATCGGAAATGGTTATTACTTCCTTTTATAAAACGGGGGACGGTAAGGTGGAATTATTAGAAGCAAAATCGCCCGAAAGCGCTATTTCAAAATTCATTGAAAAGAAAGGAGAAGGGCTTCATCATATAGCTTTTGAGGTGGACGATATTGTAGCCGAAATGGAGAATTTGAAAAAGCTTGGCTTTGTTTTATTATCTGATAAACCAAAACGTGGAGCCGATAATAAACTGATATGTTTCGTTCATCCTAAAAGTGCCAATGGGGTGCTTGTGGAACTTTGCCAGGAGATAAAATAATTTTATTCTCCAAAATATTCTTTAAGGTTTACAGAAGTAGTGCAGTGCAGGGTTTGAATACCTGTTAACGCAGCCCCTTCAATATTTTGTATTAAATCATCTACAAATAAGGTTGTTGCCGGATTAAGCGCATTTTCAGAAAGCACCTTTTCATAAATTACTTTTTCGGGCTTTCGCAAACCCATTCGGCAGGAATAATATTCCTTAATAAAGAGTTTGCCCATTGTGCCGGGTGTGTGCGCCGTATCTATGCTTTTTAATACTTCGGGCAGATGTATTTCATTGGTATTGCTTAAAAGATACAGATTATATTTATTTTTAAGCTTATTCAGCAACTCCACTTTATCTGGCGGAAAGCCTATCAAGAGTGCGTTCCATGCTTCATCAATTTGTTTGTCGGTTACAGTCTCAGGCAGCCATTCCCTTAATCCCTCCCTGAATTGCGCCGGGGAAATGTTCCCTTTTTCAAATTCATCAAAAATTCCGGCCTGTTTTTGCTGGGAATAAACGGCATGAAAATTGGTGGTGGAGCCAAGTGTCTGAAAGGCTTCCTGCGTATGTTTGTAGTCAATATCAAACAACACTCCACCGAGGTCGAAAATGATGGTATTTATTTTTTTATCAATCATTTTATGTAAATATAAGGTGCAAATATCTAAATTCGCAACCCATTTCAAGAAATCAGGCTCATAATTCAGACGGTTAGAGCAATCTATTTCAAGAAACCGGGCCCATAGCTCAGACGGTTAGAGCAGCGGACTCATAATCCGTTGGCCGTAGGTTCAAGTCCTACTGGGCCCACTTAATAATCAAGCACTTATAGAAATATAGGTGCTTTTTTTATGGTAGGTGTGCACTTTTGGTGTGCAGTATTTTCTTATTTGGGGGTAAAAGCTATTCCGCTTTCAAAACGTCTGAGGTATGGGCTGAATAGTTAGCTTTACCAATAAAATATGAATTTAAAGAAAGTATTCCATTATTATTTTGGAACAATAACTGGCTTTCTTATACTTATATTTAGTTTTATCCCATGGATAAATGCTCTACTTTTTTTTCCAGTATTTAGCTTTGTCTCCATTCTACTTAGCCCTTTAAGTTTAATTGGTATTCTAAATATCATTACTTTATTAATTCTTTACCTGCTTTTAATAGTATCACTGCTTCTTTTTGAATATGCTTTCCTTTATAAGTTTACAAAACAGAAAGTTGGGTTGCTTATTTTTTACTTTCTTCATTTATCAATCTTTTTTATGCTTGTATCAATCTTTCATATTGGTATAGGCGATACAAACTCAGATTATTTATTGCCTAAAATAGCCTCTTTGCTACCATTGTTTGGAATATGCTTTGATTTATCAATGAAAAGGTACTACAAAGAAAAAGATTAGTCCGCTACTCTAACCGTCTGAGGTATGGGCTACTGGGAATCCGATAAATAGCAATCCTACACAAACGAAGGAGAACATTATTAAAGCTCCTATTGCAGCTTGTAAAATAATCATTGTTTGAGTTTTTAATTGTTATTATTATATAAAGATTCTACACATGACCATTTTTCAATGAAAGTTACTGTGTATTTTAGTATTGGGTAAATTTTGTTTAAGTTTATCATATTGAAAACGATATACGATAGTTATAAAAAGGTCTTTGAGATTTGTGAGTTTATAAATGGGGGAGTAATCTAATAGACCATTATCAGTTAAATTAAGATATTCTAAATGTTTAAGGCTGCCGAGTCCGTTTATTTCCAATAGCTTATTGGAACTAAGGTCTAAATGTTTAAGAGAGGAAAAGCAGCTTAAATCCCTTGAATTAGTTAACCCACAACTATGCAAATCCAATTCCTCAAGATTAGAAAACACCTTTATAATGCTGAATGAAAAGTCAGGGATTTTTTGGTCTGATAAATTCAAATAATTTATTTTATCCGAAAACGGTTTGTCCGTTATCTCATCGTGTACCCTTTGGTTTTCATAGCACCAAGACTTCCATCCAATGGAGGGATTATTGCTTAGAAATGTGTAAAGTTTCATACTATACTCCTCTCCAAATAACATTTCTTTAGCAGTATCAATCTCCATCATCCTATTAATAGGATTGGAATATACTGAAATTAAGTCTGGAATATTTGAGTCTGAAAGCTTGACAAGGTATTCCATGTCGTTAAATTTTAAAGTATGAGATAAATTATATCCAGTAATAATACTATCCCACCTAAATAAGGAAAATAGAATAAGTACTGTATAAATTACCCAGCCATTTATCTTGAATAAGAAATTATTGCTCTTAGCTTTTGATATTTTAATTAGCGTAGTGAAAAGTCCAATAATAGTTAGTAAAAGATATACATATACGCCAATTCTTTTATAGGTAAGGCCACGTTCATTGATATATATTAAATTCCTACATGCAGACGAAAACAGCATAACCCCATTCTGAATTATCCATAAATAAGCAAGGATTTTGATTGTTTTGTTTCTTTTATAAAAATTCAGGCTCCCACGAAAATAAAATAAGATAATTATAATCGCAACCAAGATAGATGTTATGAGCATATCGATACCTTGATGTACAAACTGGGAATAATTTACTCCTTGAGGCAACTTGTGGTTAATGAAAAGGAAATTAAAATCGAGTGCATTAACAAGTAGCAACATTGCATTAAGCAAAATAAAAAGTAGTTTACCTGAAAAATCTTCGTCTACTATCCCAATTTCCTTATTAAAGAGAATAAGGGTATTACTATCTGAAGTTGAATTTGAAAGGTTGTTTGGGGTGTTATTATCCCAATTAGCAAGAGGAATGATTTTTTCAGGACGAAAGAACCCATATAATAAAATAAGTCCTCCTATGGTAAAGAAAATCCAACCCCAAGAAATGAAATCGAGATTAATTTTACTTGCTAAGTCATCAAATAAAGCATTTGATGATCTATACATGAAAAAGAAAATAAGAGTAATAACAACAGGGATGCCCACGAGAATAACTCTTTTGCTCATATCCCTTCTTTCGCTTATTTCGTCAGTTTTATTATTAATGGCATTTACAATCATATATATAGGTGAAGAAGCATAGGAATACATTGCAAATACAAGCGAAAGAATTACTGAAGATTTTTCATTACCACTCAGCATGGATAAAAGACTTAAGGAAATAATATTCATTACAACCGAAAATTCATTGCCATACAAGCAAACAGATATACCAGATATAAGGCAACCTATTGCTGCAATTTGCCAGTTCCGTTGCTTTAATAGAGTTTTGTTTAGCCCTAAAAGACACGCTATGAGAAATAGGGTAAAGATTAAAAAATTAATACCTGCTGACTGTTCGTAGAAAAGGAAATTATACGAAGCAACGGAAATAAGTAAAATCCAATCGATTCTTTTCATGATTTTGAGTTTTTAATTGTTATTATTAGATAAGGATTCTAAGGCCGATGAATATTGGTAACATTTGTGAAGCACAAGAAACCCAACTACCCCAAACGAGCAATCTATCAATCGCCACCAAAATGGTATGCCTCTAATTGTACCGCATAAAAAGGCAAATACTGGGACTAGCATACAAGCAATCTTACCAAATCGTATTACCCAAATATTTCTCACAGGGTCTTGTAGTGGACCCAAAAAAGCAATAGCAATAACAATGTGTGCAAAGGCCAACCAATCTGTCCCATAAAAAAGAAAAGGGTATTTACTGGCTGTCGCTTCCAAGCCATCATTAACGATTGTTATCCATTCCCTTAATAATGATATAGAGCAGTTCTTTAATATTCCATGTAATATAGATACTTCGGTTTGTAGAGGGAAAGCAGTTAACCCACTGAGAATTAAAAAAAAGATAAATAACCTCAGTAATCTTCTAAATTTTAATTCTATTGTTTGTGCATTTATAGTATTCATATGTTTGTATTTAAAAGTACTTTGTATTTCAAAGTTAAAGGGTAAAAAAATTAGTTTCTGTTTTTTATCAATTGCTCCAATGCGTTAAGATGTTCATTAAAAGCTTTTTTACCAGCTTTGGTAACAGCATAAGATGTATTGGGCTTTTTGCCTACAAACCGCTTTTTAACTTCCAGATAATTCATCTTTTCGAGTGCTACTATGTGACTTGCCAAGTTACCGTCAGTAATATCCAACATCTCCTTTAGCGTAGAAAAATCAATCCACTCATTCACCGATAAGATGGACATGATACCTAACCTTACCCTACTCTCAAAAGCTTTGTTTAAATCTTCTATGTTACTTTTCATGCCTATAATACATTACAGTACCGTAAACAATATGTAATACACCAAACCCAACTGCCCAAAAAATTAAGCCGTGGACTATATAAATGGTGGAGATAAGCCCCAATACTATTTCACTCATTCCTAAATAGCGAATATCATCAAGGGTATATTTACTGGCATTCAATAATGAAAGCCCGTAAAATATAAGTGTGGCCGAGGGTATAAACGCCAATTGGTGGTGAATCAAAAGGGCCAGACAGAAGAGCCCTCCTGTAGCTAATGGGATAAATAAATTAATAATAAGCCGTTTTCCAGTAGAGTCCAATATGTTTTGTCCTTTTTGCTTGGCTTTTCTTACCGTAAAAAATATTCCAGCGGCAATGGAGGCAAACAGGACACAACCACCATTGATGATAAAGAAAATGAAGAAGGGAATGTTTGGCTCCCCATCAAGCTTGAATGCAAGTTTAGTGTAGTCAACTGCACTGTCGGAATCTATGTGTAGGTATTTATAGGCAGCTACCGAACCTATTAATGCAAATACACCTGCAAATACACCTGATAGTCCACTTAGCGAAATAAAGCGGGATGAACGTTCCATCATGGAGCGCATCTCTGTAAGTGCCTCTAATTGTTCGTTTTGTTTGTTCATTTTAAATAATTTAAAAGTACTTTGAAGTGCAAAGTTAATACTATTTTCTAATATGCAACAAAAAGTGTGAAATTTATTTTCTGATTTAGTACGTTGGCTGGGGTCCGCTGTTCTAACCGTCTGAGTTATGGGCTATTGGTGCTTGTTAATTCTCAAATATCACTTTTCATGTGGTATCCATCCCGAAAAAGAATAAGGTTTTCACCAAACTCAAAAGCTACTCTGTTAACTTCTTCGTTTAGTATATTTTCTATTTCATTTGATTCCTTTTGTGTATCGCAACTAATTGCCGAAAAACCATATTCAGCAGGTACTGGATAAAAGAAAATTTGAGTTCCACCATCATAAATATTGCTTTGAATTCGATAGGTTGTAAATCGCTTGGCAATATCCTCAATTTTAAGTCTAAACGTATCGCCCCAAAATCCTATAACCTCCAATGGCTTATCACTATCGTTAATGCTCAAAATCGGATTAATAAATGCTCCGCCAAATCTTTTGTCAAAGGGGTCTAAACGTTTGGAACCTCTAATTTCGTTTTTGGGATTTGGTGTTTCTGTGCCAATCAATGCTGACAATTGTTGGGTTGTTGGCTTTGAAGATTTTTTTAAAAGTTCACATATTGAATCAAACCAATCTAAATTTGATTTGAGCTGTTCTTGTGTGGCT
>Ga0302197_10002432_pt1 | contig 17240 bp, 10 predicted proteins | sample II_Bog_N2_1_FD_193526 | JGI IMG/M metagenome (GOLD analysis project Ga0302197, IMG submission 193526) | Peat permafrost microbial communities from Stordalen Mire near Abisko, Sweden - II_Bog_N2_1 | ecosystem: Environmental > Terrestrial > Soil > Wetlands > Peat | place: Sweden: Abisko...
GTCGAACCCCGCCCCTATCGTTTTCGCGTCCTCAACGCGGCCAACTCACGCACTTGGATCTTTTCTCTTTCCAACAGCCAAAGCTTCCACCAGATCGGCTCCGACCAGGGGCTCCTGTCCGCGCCCGTCGAACTCAACCAGCTTCAGCTCTCCCCCGGCGAGCGCGGCGACATCATCATCGACTTCTCCTCAGCCCGAGGCCAGCGCCTCACCCTGAACAATCAATCCTGGGAACTCATGCAATTCCGCGTAGCGGGCAGCACCCCCCAGTCCCTGGTCCCTGGTCCCTCAGTCCCTGCTTCACCGGTCCCTGTTCCCTATTCCCTGTTCCCTGTTCCCTCGTTTCTCCGTTCCATCTCTCCTATCCCCGAATCCCAATCCGTCAAAACCCGTCTCATGATCCTGCGCGAATTCATGGACATCGCCCCCAAACGCATGCTCATGCTGCTCAACGCCACCCGCTGGCACGAGCCCATCACCGAGCGCCCCGAGCTCGACTCCGTAGAGATATGGAGCTTTGCCAACACCACCGCCGACATCCATCCCATCCATCTCCATCTCGTCCGCTTCCAGGTCCTCGACCGCCAGAGCTTCGATGCAGATGAATACCTCCTGTCTGGCAAGCTCAACTACCGCGGAGCTCCCTCCCTGCCCCCGCTCGGAGAGCGTGGCTGGAAGGACACCGTGCAGACCTATCCCGAAACTGTGACCCGCATCATCGTTCGTTTTGAAGGATATGTTGGCCGATACGTCTGGCACTGCCACCTCCTCGAACACGCCGCCAACGAGATGATGCGCCCCTTTGAAGTCATCCCCAAAGCCTGAGCCAGCACGCAACACGCACGCTTCCTCTCCCGCAAGAAAGAAGTGCTGCGGCATCAATTAGCTCACCTACTTGAACTTTCAGCGTCGATTCTGCGTTACTATCCCAAGAACAGACGCATTCCCCTGCCTCCAGACAATCCATCCGAAGGAGCATCTCTTGCCACTTGAAATCCACGGTCTCTCCAAGCGTTATTCCAACGGCGTGCAAGCGCTCGACAACCTGACCCTGACCATTGGCAACAACATGTTTGGCCTACTTGGACCCAACGGCGCGGGCAAGTCCACTCTCATGCGCACCATCGCCACGCTGCAGGATCCCGACACAGGCACCATCCTGCTCAACGGCCTCGACGTTGTCGCCAATAAGGATGCGGTCCGCCGCCAGCTCGGCTACCTGCCGCAGGAGTTCGGCGTCTATCCGCGCATCTCCGCCTCGGACATGCTCCACCATCTCGCCGTCATGAAGGGCATTTCCGGCTCCGGCGAGCGCAAGACCATCGTCGACGCACTGCTTCACCAGACAAATCTATGGGATGTGCGCAAAAAGGCCCTCAGCACCTACTCCGGCGGCATGAAGCAGCGCTTCGGCATCGCCCAGGCCCTGCTCGCCAATCCTAAGCTCATCATCGTCGACGAGCCAACCGCAGGCCTTGATCCCGCCGAACGCAACCGCTTCCTCAACCTGCTCAGCTCGCTGGCGCGCGATGTCATCGTGATTCTCTCCACGCACATCGTTGAAGACGTCCGCGAACTCTGCCCGCGCATGGCCATCATCAGCAATGGCAAGCTCGTCCTTGAAGGCGCGCCTGAAGAAACCCTCGAGCGCCTCCAGGGCGGCATCTGGAGCACGGTCGTCGACACAGAAGAAGAGTTCGCCATCGTCTCCTCAATGTTCAAGGTCGTCTCCACCAAACTGCTCGGCGGCGCGCACGAAATCCGCATCTACTCCGACACTGCCCCCGGCGATGGCTTCCGCCCGGTCGATCCCGCGCTCGAGGATGTCTACTTCCTCACCCTCAATTCGCAGAGCGTCAACTAACCGGCCGAAGGAGGGCATCCGAATGTTCCTTAGTTTTCTTCTCTTCGAAATCAAGCTCCGCCTCAAGAGCGTCTCCACCTACTGCTTCATGGGGCTCTGGATTGCCCTTGCCTTCACGGCCATCGCCGCAACGGGATTCGGCCCCGCCGGTACCGGCAAGGTGCTGCTCAACGGCCCCTACGCCACCGCGCAGATCGACACCGTCTTTTGCTTCTTCGGCGTCATCGTCATGGCCGCGATCTTTGGCACCGCCATCTTGCGCGATTTCCAGCGCGATACCTACCAGATGATCTTCACCAAGCCCATTGGGAAATTCGCCTACCTCGGCGGAAGATGGCTTGGCTCATTCCTCATCACGCTCTTCATCTTCCTCGGCCTTCCGCTTGGAGAGATGCTCGGCACCCTCGCTCCCTGGGCCGACCACACCCGCATCGCGCCCATCGACCTGGGCATGCTCGGTTACCACTACCTCGTCATCGTCGTTCCGCAGATCTTTTTCCTCGGCGCGGTCTTCTTTCTCATCGCAGCGCTCACCCGGCAAGTCGTCGTTGTCTATCTCCAGGGCGTTGCGCTCTTTGCGCTTTATTTCATTGATCTCGTCACCGTTACCCAGGCCCATAGCCTCAACCGCTTCTGGCCCGCTGTCTTCGACCCCGTCGGACTCCTCTTGGACAACAGCATCACCCGCTACTGGACCGTCTCCGACCAGAACACCTTGTGGATTCCGTTCGAAGGCATGTTCTTTTGGAATCGCGTCGTCTGGCTTTCCGTCGGCGTGATCGCCCTTCTGTCCGTCTGGATCTTCTTCCCCATGTCCGCCGAAGCCCTCACCGCGCGCCGCGGAAAAAAACAGAAAAACACCGGCCAGGAGTCCACTGCACCCGCTCTGCCTCGCTTCCACAACCTGCTTCCAATCGCAGCCGTGCGCTTCGACTTCTTCACGCCACTCCGGCAGTTCCTGTCTCTCACGCGCATTTACTCGCGCAACATCTTCCGCGAAATCCCCTTCTGGGGAATTTCCCTGGCCATGGTCGCATTCTGTCTCATTGCAGGCCATGGCGCCGGTCACCGCGATGGCGCCAACGTCTGGCCAGTGACCTACTACATGGTCCAGGACGTTGAAGGCAACGGCATGCTGTTCCTGCTCATCGTTGCCACCATGTATGCCGGAGAACTCGTCTGGCGCGAGCGCGATACCCACTTCGAACTCATTCATGACGCCCTGCCAATGCGCGAATGGATCGACACCCTCGGCAAACTCACCGCGCTTTCGTTCGCAGAGTTCACGCTCCTCACCGTAGTCATGTTCTGCGGCGTTCTCTCTCAGGCGGTCTCCGGTTATTACAACTTCGAATTCCTTCAGTACTTCAAGGAACTCTACGTAATCACGTTCCCGGCCGTCATGATCTTTGCGCTCTTCGCCTACTTCGTTCAAACCCTCGTTCCCAATAAATTCATCGGCCATGGCATCATGATTGGCGCGTTCCTACTCGAGCAGGTACTCGACACAATGGGCATCAGCGACCGCCTCTACCTCTACGGCGACGTGGTGCCCTATACCTACTCCGACATGAACGGTTACGGCCACTTCGTTCAGCCGATTTTCTGGTCAACGTTCTATTGGGGCTGCTGGGCCACTCTGCTTGCAGTACTCGCCAGCCTCCTCGCCCGCCGTGGTTCTGAAACAGGCCTCCGCGCACGCCTCCGCGCGGCAAAGCAGTCGCTGCCCGCGTATGCACTGTTGTTGATCATTCCCTTCCTAGCTGCCGCCGGCAGCGGCGCGTGGTACTACTACAACACCCACGTGCTCAACCCCTTCCTCACCGATCGCGACAACCGCGATGTGCAGGCAGACTACGAAAAGCTATACAAGAAATACGAGCGCGCCCCCATTCCTAAAATCACCGCCGTCGACACGGCAGTCAACATCTATCCTCACAACCGCAGCTTCAGCGCAGTTGGCAGCTACATCGCGGTCAACGAAACGGACGCGCCAATTCAGGACATCTACATCACCAACGGCCGCCGCTCCATCAAGTCCGTAAGCTTCGACCGTCCGGCAACCGCCACCCTCACAGATGCCAAGCGCGGCTTCTGGATCTACCATCTCGCCACGCCGCTAGCGCCCAACGATTCCATCAAGATCAACTTCCAGTGCGGCTATGAGAATCCCGGCTTCCGCAACGCCAATGAGCAGGCCGAATTCGCCTACAACGGCACCTTCTTCGATCGCGACTACTTCCCCTCGCTCGGCTACGATGCGGGTCGCGAAATCAGCAGCCCGGTGCGTCGCCGCGAAGAGAAGCTGGGCCTTCAGGAAGAGCTTCCCGACCGTGGCGATGCCTACGGCAAAGTTACTGACCTCTTCGGACCTGACTCGAACTTCGTCACCTATCACTCCATCGTCAGCACCTCGGACGATCAGATCGCGCTCTCTCCCGGCGACCTCCAGCGCGAGTGGAAGCAGGACGGCCGCAACTACTTCGAATACAGTATGGGGTCCACCAAGATTCAGGACTTCTTCAGTTACATCTCCGGCAACTGGGCCGTCAAGCGCGATAACTGGAATGGTGTGAAACTTGAGATCTACTATCTCCCCTCACATACTTACGACCTCGACAAAATGATCGGCGCTTCCAAAATGGGCCTCGATTACTACACAAAGAACTATGGCCCTTATCAATTCGACCAGTTCCGCATCATCGAGTTCCCGCGCTACCGCGGCTTCGCGCAGTCATTCCCCAACACCGTTCCATTCTCTGAGGGCATCGGCTTCATTGGCCGCCTCGAGCGCCCTGAAGACATCGACTTTTCCTGGTTCGTCACCGCGCATGAGTTAGCCCACCAATGGTGGGGTCATCAACTCGTCGGCGGCATGGAGAAGGGCTCCAACATGATGTCCGAAAGCCTGGCCGAGTACTCCGCGTTGCGCGTCATGGAACACAAATACGGCGATGCCCACATGCACCGCTTCCTCAAATACGAACTCGACGGCTATCTTCGCGGGCGCACCGGTGAAACGCGCCACGAGCCTCCGCTGGTGCTTGTGCAGAACGAGCCTTACGTCTGGTACCAGAAGGGATCGATGTCCTTCTACGCCCTTTCAGACGCCATCGGCGAAGACAAGCTCAACCTCGCACTCAAGAGCCTTCTCGACAAGTGGAAGATGAATGGCCCGCCTTATCCAGACACCCGTGACCTCGTCGCCGAATTGCGCAAACAGACACCGCCCGATCTCCAGTACATGATCACCGACATGTTTGAGACCATCACGCTCTACGACAACAAAGCCGTCTCAGCCAAGGTCGAGCCCACCGCAGATCACAAATACAAAGTCACGCTGGTAGTGGATGCGAAAAAGATGCGCGCCAACGGCGATGGCGCAGAGACCCAGATCCCCGTTCACGACCTGATCGAAGTCGGCGTCTTCAAAGGCAAGAAGGACAGCGAAGAACCTCTGCACACCGAGAAGGTATGGATCACGCAGCCCCGCACCACGTTCACTTTCGTAGTGGACCAGCCACCCACCCGCGCCGCCATTGACCCCTATAGCAAGCTAGTCGACCGCAACCCCGAGGACAACTGGGCAGATGTGGATTAACTGGCGCCAATTAGCACTAACAACCAGTTTCACGATCTGGCGGGTCAACAATGGGTGGCTTCAGTAACGGCTCAGCGACGCTTCCGTCCACTTCGCTTGCGGGCTACCTTGGCAGGCGGCCCCTCAACATTAACCAGGCGGCCGGCATCATCGAAGTACAGACTTAGCTGCCGTCCCTCTAATAGCAACGACAGCGTAGCGGCATCGCTGATGCCGAATACTTTCCCGACCTCTTCATGAGATGCGGAGTTAGGGCGTCGACGCCTTGATCGTTTAGCGAAACGCACATAGTTATAGCTGGACCAGGCGGACACGACGATGTTGCATGTCAGCATAATGAGAAAGATGATCAGCAGGCTTATTTCGTCCGGCCTGCGAACAACCAGGATCTGATTGATCGGCATGCCGAAGACTGCGGCAATGACCGAAAGAGTCGGCAACCATAAATACGCCCACAGCAACCAGGCAAAAACCGTCATCACGAACGAGGCAACCTTCTGTACCCGCGACTGCCTCTCCGGACGTGCAATGATGGGCGCTTCTGCGCGCATCAGCGTATCCCCCGGTCTGGACTATCCCACACGGCACGCGTCCCCTTGCGCTTGAAAAGCGCTTTGGGCACACCCACCACAGTTGTCAGCATCCCAAGAATCCAGTACACGAGGGGGTACCAGATAATCCAAATAAACTGCCGCCCAATTCGATCTTCGTAGCGGCGATCGATGAGGATGCTGAAAAGGAATTGAACAATGCATGTGGTGCCGAGAATGGCGCCAAACCAAGTCGGAATTGGTCCAGCGACATAAAGCCACGGAGGCAAGGGAACAACAGTGCCTAAGAAACTGAGCACCAGGATGCCAAGCATGTCGTAGGACCAGAAAACACTTAACAGATACTCAAAGATCACGGGCCACATCCGTCGGCGCCGCCAAGTCAGGAGACTCTTGAAATATCTCTTCGAAACCTCCGCCCCGCCTTGCGCCCAGCGAAGACGCTGCTTCCACAATCCTCGAATCGTCTCCGGCATCAGGATCCAGCACAGAGCATTGGGTTCGTACCGAACGTCCCAATGGTTCATCTGCAAGCGCCAACTAACATCGATGTCTTCCGTCATCATGTCCTTGCTCCAGAAACCCACCTGGTGCAAGGCTGTACGGCGGAAGCCTGCGATCACTCCGGACACGGTAAAAATGCGGCCCGATGTACGCTGTGCGCGCTTGATAAGGCCGATGATGGATGAGAATTCTCCCACCTGTAGACGGCCCAGCAAACTTGAACGATTGCGAATCCGCGGATTGCCGGTAACCGCACCCACGCGCTCCCCGGAGAGAAGATGCCACATGAGCCAGTGTGTGGCGTAGGGATCGAGAAGAGCATCGCCATCAATGCAGATCAGGTACTCGCTGTTCGATGCCAAGGCAGCCATGCTCAGCCCCATGGCTTTGCCCTGATTTTTCGGAAAATGAATGACCCGCAATTGAGGATAGACCGCGGTCAACTCGTTCAGTATGTCGCCGGTGTTATCTTTGCTTCCATCGTTGACGGCGATGATTTCGAAATTGGGGTAAATCTGCCCTGCAAGATACTCCAGCGTTTCACGTACGTTGTCTCCCTCGTTGTGGCAAGGCACCACCAGGGTCGCCTTCGGCCACGAGGGCAAGTCCGGAGGAAGATCCCGGGTACGCGCATTCCGCTCCCGGCGCAGGTAATAGGTAAGCGCGCCGAATATCCACACCCAGGCCATGGAGAGTGGATAGTAAAAGGCATAAGCGAGCAGAAAGCGACCAACCATAAACTACCTCGCCCCTTCATCCCAAAGGGGAAAGTAATCGGAAGAGGAAAACTGCGGGCGAAGCACTTTCAATACAGGTTGGTCCTTGAGAAAATCGTCGGGATAGTAAGCCAGATTGCGGGCACCCACACCCTGCAATAGCCGCAACTGTCCGGCGATCTCAGCGGTTGAAATCGGTTTGCTGCCCACGCCCCAGTCCACTGTTTGCAACTCAAAAACAGTGCGTTCCAGTCCACCGCGAGCCGCCACAGTACCGGCCAGTTTCAGCAGCCACTTATTGGGATTCGCGGCCTTCTCCATGCGCGGCATTGCCATCACAGCGACTTCATCGTAGGCGGCCAGGAAGGCAGGCAGCGATTGCGCGTACCATTGCTCGCTTCCAGGATTAAGCACCGGCTCGGCAAAGAGATTCCGCGCGGTCCTGACCTCGGGGCTCCAGCGCTGCACCCGAGCCTTCAATTCATTGGTGAATTCAATCAGTGCCTTGGTGCGTTCCGGCCCAGGAGGCGGAACCTCCAACCCCAGTTCATCCGTGTCGCGCAGAATTGCATCGTCGTGAAACAGGATACCGCTGATGGGCGCGGACCGCGCCAGGTCCTCGTAAAGCGCGCCTACAAGCGTGCGGGTCTCCGGGAGAAAAGGATTTAGACGAATAGGCTTTTCCGGCTTGACGCCTTGCCGCGGATGGATCTCGAGTCGAGCTTGTTGTTCGGCGTCGGTCAAACGCCAGCCCAACACCGGCATCCAGGCATAGACTTTCACGCCGCAGCGCGTTTGCAGTTGCCACGCCGCGCGCGAAAACAGATCGGCTCTCATTGGCAGAGTGTGATTCGGAAAATAGACGGCGCTTGCGGAATCGTCTCCACCAGGATCTGAAAATGCCTGGAGCCACACCTCTGTGGGCTGCAGCAACTTGATGCGGTCCAGCAATGCTCCGAGGTTGCGTTCCTGCTGCGCGGGGTCAGGGTCATAGACGTAGTCAAGATCAACCTGCACGGCGCGAACAGCGGCTGCTCTCTCCCGATGCTGCAATTCCCAGGCAAGATCGCCCGCGGATGGGTTCGACAGCATCACGATGCGCGGGATGGCTTGAAGTCCCGCCGCATTCAAAGGCGATTCTTCACCCAGAGTGAAGGTCAACTGCATGCCCACAGACTGTGCAATCGAGTCGCTGAGCTGCGTGTACGCTCCGTAGGGCCACATCAGGGCGCGCGGCGCGTGTCCCAGCTTCAGGCGAATCTCGTCGGAGCTATGGGCGAGATCAGCCCGCAACCTTTCCGCGTATTCATCGTCGCTCTCGTAAGTGCGCGTCGACTGGTTATACGCGTGCGTGACAACGGCAGGAATAAGATTCCCTTGAGGATTCGCGGGTATCCCATGGTGTTGATCGAATGTGTGCGAAGCGATCTCCACCAACCCGCTATCCTGCATCTCGCGTAACTCATTCCATGTGGCAAAGTCTTCGCGATAGAAGGGGTGCGCGCCGTTTTCAACCTTCCCGTCTGCAGGCAGGTCGGCCCAGGAACCCACCACAGCTACGACAGCCGGATATTTGAAGGCCTTCAAAAGTGGAAACGCCTTGGTATAGACGCTGCTGAGACCATCGTCAAAGGTCAGAAGCACAGCCTTGTCCGGCAATGTGCCTTTGCCTGTTCGTGCATCTACCAGTTGCTGCAGGCTGATGACGTGATACCCGTGCGCGCGAAGCCAATCGAAATGGGACGCCAGGTTGTGCGTGCTTGTTGTATATTGCTCCGCGTCCAATGACTCGCCCGTGCCCGGAGTCACCAGTCCGGAAGGGCCCGTCCGGGCGACGTTCCAGACAAACGTGCCTCCCACTTCATCGCGCACGTCGTGGTAGCACAGGACTATTACTTTTCCCGGAAGACCTTGAGATGAGACGGGCATCGATGCGAGCAACAAAATGAACAATGTCAGTAGCTTGTTCATGGTTGCCCCCATGTAATGCTGGACTCAAGCGCGGTCCTGTGTTCATTCACCCCATCGTAAGGCTGGGTGTTCCAGGTAATGCCCCATTTCCAATGCAGTCCCTCGCGCATCTTCCAGAGCTGGCCGTAGTGCACAGCGAAAGATCCGGAAGTTCCATAGTTCTGCTGCCAGTAGGGCGCGGTGTGAACCTCCACTTCCTGATGGAACGACCGGTCGTAATGCCTCCATGTAAGCCAGTCGAGCGTGCCTCGCGGTCCAAGTGAAAAGTCCGCACTGGGATTGAAGTACGGCCTGTTCTCATTCAGCGAATTGGTCGATGTCCACACTTCCGCGCCGATGTTTGCCTCAATCCGGGAAGTCGTCCATGCTCTCTGATCCCATGCGCCTGACAGCGTACTGCGCTGGTTCCCGTCGCTGAAAAGGATCCGCTGCAAGCCGGCATTCGCATCGCGCAGTTCGTTCGCATGCCAAGCCACATTCACATCGACACTGCGTCCGTGCACATTTCCCGTCACCGCACGGACTGGCACATCGAAGCTATCGCTGTCCCCTTCCACCCTCACCGTCCAGAAGTCATTGAGACTCAATTTGGCGCCAATGTTGCCGGCGTTGCGGTCGGTGCCGGTGTCATGGGCAAATTCCGCCCATGCCTCCTGACGGTTGTAGTCATAGCGGACCCCGGCGCCTTCACGTGTGCGTTCCGCCGAACCCACTTCGAAAGTGCCGCTGTCACTTAGCTCATGCCCATAAATCCGCCAGCGATTGTCTAACAGAGAGCTGAACAGGTGGGCCTCCGAGTGTTGGTCGCCACTACCGACCACCAGGCCGCTGCCCCATCCGAAAACCGTCTCCGCATCAAACTGCCAACCCCGCTCAATACCCTCGTCCCGCAGAAATCGCTTGAGGGCTGGGCTGTCGTACTCACGAGTTCGCAGTACCGGAATCATCGCGTCCACAGCATCACGAAGCCCCGCTTCCTCGTCGATCGCAGCATCATCCAGTGAAGGAAGCTCATCGGCCGACGCATCTCCCTCTGCAACCCGCGATTCATTCAGGGCTCGCGCTGGCCAGCCGCGAGCAAGGTAACAAGCGGCCAGTTGCCTATGCAGGCGTGCGTTGCTGGGTGCTTCCGCCACCAGAAATTCAATCCGCTTTTGCTCCTCCGCCAACAGTCCCACATCGCGTCGCATCTGTGCCGCCTGCAACTCAAGATCCAGACGCATCCGGTTGGGACTGACTGTGCTCCCTCCCCCGGACCTTATCCATACGGGAGCTTGCTTGTACGCTCTATCGATTGTTGCCAGCGCTTCATACGGGTGCTCACTCTCCATCTGCGCATAGGAGAGGCCGCTCCAGAATGTTCCGTTGGTGGGGCTTTGCTGCAACAGTTTGTGATAGAGTTCCTCGGCGCGCGCCGGTTGATGAAGGGTCAGAAACGCGTCTGCCACATCGCTCAGCGCGTACACAGGCACCTCAAGTTTCTGCCGCGTGAGGAATTCGTATGAATCCAGAATCTTCCGCATCTCCTGCAAATCATGCAGCGCAACAATACGATCGAATTGCGCGGAGCGCCACATCTGATCCGTCGGTGCCGTTGCCGCAATTACACTATCCAGGCGCGCCAGAGCGCTCAAGCTGTCTGCCCGCTGTTGGGCGCGGGTCGGAGCGTAAGTCTCGCCCCAGCGCACCTCCTCGCCTCCAGCATTTCCATTGAGGTAGATCTCTGTGGCAGCATCCGCCGGCGCAACCTCTGCCCCGTAATGCGACTCGCCAAGTGTCTGGCTGCCAACATGCGCCAGAGAAAGCGCCAAATCGCTGCTCACCTGCGCGTTCTTCTGGACGATCTCGAGATAGCGCTCGTCCATTGCGATGGAACATGCAAAGTTGGCCTGGCGGCTGCACAGGTATGCTTCCCCCAGAATTACATCCTTCTCATCCATGTGCTCTAGCAGCAACGGCTGCATAAGCTTGGCCGCAGTCACGTATTCCCCGGTGTCAGTCAACGTCATCGCCTCTCCAAGTTGAGGCTGCCAGCGCATGGGCTCCAACGCTTGTGCGCTACGGTAGAGTTCCAGGGCAAGGTCATAGCGGTGTAGATTACGCGCCGAACGGGCTGCGGCTTCCGCTACCCCCGCGTCGTCTTTCGGCGTTGTAGTATGGTTATACAGATCCAATGTGAGCTCATCGTTACCGGCCCAGTTCGCCACGATTGTCGTATCTGCAAGCAACCGGGGATCATCCGGAAACTGTTGCAGGAGTGATTGCAACTCCGCCAGGGCGGCCTTGGGATTGCCTGCGCGCGCCTCCGCGACAGCGGCTTCGCGCTGTGAACGCACGGAATCTGACGCGCTCGCAATGATGACGCTGCTAATGAGGCCTGCAACTAGCAGAAGGCCTATTCTTAGTCCAATGCGACTCTGGTGGATTACCGAGGTAGGATTAGATAGACCACGCAAACGGACCGCTTTCCAAATGGATGATGCCGAGCATATTAAGCTCGAGTTAAAGAATACTATGAAGCAATGCGAAGTTACTCAAGAAATGGCCTTTCCCGCCTCGCAATCGGTGCAACTTTGGAAGCGCACCAAACTGGACGGAAAGTTGTAGCTCATGCGGAGTAATGAGAGAGTAATGTTTCGAGTTGTTACCTTTGGTTAAAACGAATATCCAAACTTCAGGAAGATCGTTAGCGCCAGCTCAGCATGGATGCGTGGCGCACTTGCACCGAGTCTGGCAATTGTGAAGGCCTCTCATGATCATCAATGAATAGTTGTCGGATTTTCATATCCTCAACGTTTATCCCCTATCTGCCACGGTCCCGTCAAAAAGCGAAATCGGTGCATCGTTCTATTCCGGGTACCAAAGAAAGGACAATTATGTTACTTTCAGGCAACCTTCTGCGCGTCAAAATAGGTCATAGCTTTTGGTGTTACTACAATGGGTTCTTGCATTGCTACTTTCGTGGTAAGTCATAACTCGCTAATGCCGCTACAATTCATATTGTGAGTTTCTAATTAATTCATGTGCGGACCCTCCCCGCGGTTCATGTATTACACATCTAATTCCATCAGGAGATCATCATCATGCAGGGTTCGGCCTTACTAAAAGATCGTCACACCGGGAGCGTATTGCGGAGTTCTGTGTGTGAGGGTCCTGCTCTAGAATCTGAATCAAATTCTCTGTCGCTGCAGGAATATGGGACATGTTTCCATGGCTTCCTGCTTGGACTTTGTCTGGAAGTGACACTGGCTCTCGGTCTTTACGGCGTCTACTACGTGTCGCACCACATTCGGTAACAACAACGCTCGCCAGAATGCTGAGCGATAGCCTGACGATTGAGTTTGAGTGCCAGGCGACCAATAAGCCGGCTTTCAGATCGGACTAGCCGCATGCCGGCGCGGCCTCGCTCGACGATCGGAGTCCTCTCAAGTTCGGCAACCACACCGATGAGGACCACGATCGCACGGCAAAGTGGTCCGGTGGTGTTGAGAGCCTCCTTGAACCACACCAACTCGACGTCTAGCCTGTTTGGCTCATGCAGCTCTCCGAGAGAGTGACGTGGGCAACGGGCGATTCGATCCCAAGCGTAGACCAGCACAATATCCAACCGTCCACGGCATGCCTGAGAACAGCTGATCGGGCCCTCGCCGCCTGAATCTAGTGCCAGAGATTTCGTCTGCGGGCTCCGCTCCAACTTTGAACCCCCGCTGAGCTGACAACTGACGCGGGCGGCCGTTTACGGCCAAGTCAACTCTTCCGGTTTTCTCTCGCGAACGCGTCCCCGAGCCCGAAAGTGAAGGTGGTCCTTGCTTTTAGGTTTAGCCTTGATTTGCTCTGCAAGCAGGGTGAACGGGGGTAAAGCGGGATATAAACGAGAAAAGAGAATTTATTCTTAATTCCTGCAAAGTGCTGATTTGTAAGGTATTTGTAGAATCGAAAAGGACATACCATACAATCTGGCGGAGAGAGGGGGATTCGAACCCCCGGTACAGCTTTTGACCGTACAACGGTTTAGCAAACCGCCGCCTTCAGCCACTCGGCCATCTCTCCGTCAAGTAGATCCGCCTGCATGTCCATATAGAACACCACGGGTCCACGGCTTTCCCCATTGTATATGACTCGCAGGTTTCCTCAGAGTCTTGTCCTGGGAATCTTTGAAATCCCCGGATCTGCACTTCCGCATCGATGCCGTTAATACCCCGCCGGCGCTTGCGCAACAACAGGGGCTCTGGGAAAAATCGGCTCAAGCCCGAGCCGTTTCCGGCACTCCTCAAGCATTGACTCCGTCCGCGTGGCGCCCACCCTGCTCACCCCAAGTGCACGCACCTCCAATAGCGCATCCAGATCGCGGATCCCACCTGCCGCCTTCACCTGCACGCGCTCCGGTGAGTGCTTTCGCATCAACGTCAGGTCCGCGAGCGTCGCACCGCTAGCAGCATAGCCGGTCGACGTCTTCACCCAATCCACACCAATCGTTCCGCAGATCTCGCAAAGCCGAATCTTCGCCGCATCGTCAAGATACGCATTCTCAAAAATCACCTTGATCTTCGCCGCATCGGCGTGAATTATTTGGGTCAGCGCAAGCAACTCATCGTGGATATAACGCCAATCTTCGCTGCGCGCCTTGCTGATATTGATCACGACGTCCAGTTCCTGCCCGCCATCCTTCAATGCCTGCCGCGCTTCGGCAACTTTGATCTCCGTGCGATGGCCGCCATGAGGAAAACCAATCGTAGTGCTTGCCTGCACCGTTGTCCCCGCAAGTATGTCCGCGCACCGCGCCAGGTAGTAAGGCAGAATGCAAACGCTTGCCGCGTTGTAGCGCACTGCCAGCGCACATCCTTCTTCAAGTTCGCGAGTGCTCAGAGCCGGGTTCAGCAGCGAGTGGTCAATCATCTTCGCGATAGATTCGTAATCGTAATTGCTCGTCATTCCACACCCTCGGATTCAACGCGAACACTGCAATCATCCATTATTGCCCCTCCCCATCGTCGTAGCAATCTGACGCTACTTCGAATCGGCCGTCACTATGGATTGGCCGCCACCACACGAACCAGTGCATAAGCATGCTCCTTTGGAGCGGCCTCTTCATAAATCGACCTTTCCAGCGAGTTCTCGAACGCGTCCATCACATCGATAGATCCCTGCGCGCCACCAACATTCTCTTTTCTTATCAGCATCCGTAAATGCAAGGTGTGCGCCTGGTCGCGGTCGCGAACCATCCAGCTCACCCGCTGTGCCTGGCTCCGCATCGGCGTTCCGAAGTCCGCAAGATTAATCCCCGTTGAAAGTTCCTCGCCGGAGAAGGTTCCAACTATCTGCTCATCGATCTTCAGCGTGTACTGCCCGGCTTCTAAATTCGTAACCCGCAGAGTCTCCTGGTTGAGCTGTTGTTCAATGTCCGTAAGACCAAGCAACAGCGCCTGCATCGCGTTTCCCTTATCGAATGGAAGCGGAAGGGACGCCTCCGTCTCGCTCCAGTGCACTCCGCCATTCTCGCGCGCAATAGCCTCTACCGAGGCGTTCTGCGCATCGGTCGACTTCAAGCGATCCGCATCAATAGTCACGGAAGAAACAAGCGCCGGCGCGTTCCATCCCTTCAGTAAACTTTCTGCCATCACCCAATGCGCAATCACCTCGGGATGCACTCGATCCGGCAGTATCAATCGTGCAATCTGCGGATCCAGTGCCTGCGCGCGTTCGAGCAGAGCTACAACAGCCGGATTCAAATTGATGAATGAGCCGTGATACTTCTCTGCAAGGCGTCCATCGATCTCCGCATAATGTTGCATCACGCCGTTATATCCACCCGGAAACCACGCCGCCCGCGTCACATCGTCATACGGCGAAGGACCAAGCAATGTGATGCGCGCACCCGGAGCATGCTCCTCCATGCTCTCCAGCAGATGCTCATAGCCCTTTGTGTAAGTCGTCTGAATCTCATCCGCATTGTCGCGGTAACTGCCATCATTCATGCCCAGCATTACCGTAATCACTGTCGGCTTGTGCGGAAAAACGTCGCGTGCCAGGCGTTCATCAATCGTCCCGCCACTGCCTCCAGTCACGCGATCGCCGCCTACCCCAGCTCCATAAAAATGCACCCGCATTTTTGGAAAACGCGTCACTGTGTAGAGTTCGACCCACTGATCGTAGAGAGTCTGTTCCGTAATGCTGTCACCGTAAAAAACGACAGTGTCGCCATCCTTCAACCAGAATGCCGGCTTCTCCGCCGCTGACGCCACCTGCATGCATAGAAATAAGATCGCCACTGTCGCGGCGAAGTGCCTGATGTTCATCCTGGGATGCTGCCTCTCTGAATTCGTTCGCACGATCATCCTATCCCTTCTCATCACGCCACCCTACACATCGCACAAATCCACAGCCTGGCGTAGACCCGCAAAAGGATCACCCTTCGGCACGAATTCGTGTGCCACATAATCCTTGAAATCTACCTCCGCAATCGCCCGCATCACGCCGTCCCACTGCACTTCCTGCTCATCATTCAACTCATGCCTCCCGGGAACGCCGCCGGTATGAAAATGCCCGATCCACCGAATGTTGTCGCGAATCGTCTGAATCAAATCCCCTTCCATAATCTGCATGTGGTAAATGTCGTACAGCAATTTCACATTCGGTGAATTCACCTGCTCCATCACCTCCACGCCCCATGCCGTGTGATCCGCCATATAGTCCGGGTGATTCTTCCGGCTGTTCAACAACTCCAGGTTGATCGTCACGCCGTTATCCTCGGCAATCTTCTTCACCCGGTTCAACCCCATCACGGTATTGCGTGCGCCTTCGCTGTCCGCCATGCCCTTGCGATTGCCAGAGAAAGTAATCACGTTCGGAACATTCATCTTTGCCGCCATCGGAATATTCTTGCGGAATGCCTCTTCGATAACCGTATGGTTATCCACGCGATTCATTGCATTGCCAATCTCGCCGCCGCCTGCATACCCCATCGTGCACACCAATCCGTATCTCCGCGGAATGTCCCACTCCTCCGGCTGAAGCAGGTCGATCCCCTTCAGCCCAATCTTCGCCGAAAAAGCGCAAAGCTCTTCAAGCGGAATCGCCTGGTAACACCAGCGGCAAACCGACTGCCGAATCCTCCCAATGCGCGGAACGCTCTGCGGGCTCACTGCCTGCGCCTGGGCGGTTCCAATGGCCGGAGTTGCAGCCAGCGCAAGCCCCCCCTTGATCAATTCACGACGAGAAATCCCGGTTACGTTCATACGCCTTCCTCTACAGAATCCCAGCCGCAATACTACGCGATGCACCGCATTGGTCCAGCATCCGCCTCATCTATCAACTTTTTCCTTCCCGCATCGTCCACAGGTTGTTAGATTCGCATACATGCCTCACGCAGTCCGACCAGCCGCGCGCAAGATGCGCTTCCTCCCACTCATCGCGGCCACCTACTTTATGGTGTCGGGCGGACCGTATGGCATTGAGGACATCCTCGGGGGCGCCGGATACCTCAAGGCCATCCTCATCCTCCTTCTGCTGCCGCTGGTGTGGTCTCTGCCCACTGCCCTCATGATCGGCGAGTTAGCCGGTGCCATCCCGGCCGAAGGCGGCTTCTACGTCTGGGTCCGGCGCGCCCTCGGGCCATTCTGGGGATATCAGGAAAGCTGGCTCTCGCTCTCCGCCAGTATCTTCGACATGGCCATTTATCCGGCCATCTTCGTTCTTTACCTGGGCAAGTTCAACCCAGCTCTCACTGCCGATTGGAGAGGCTACGCCTGGTCGCTCGCCGTCGTAGTCGTCTGTTGCGGATGGAACCTGCGCGGAGCGCCTGCCGTCGGCGATGACTCCGTCTGGATGTTCGTGTTGCTCCTCGCACCCTTCGCAGTCCTCGTTGTCCTCGGCTTCTGGCATGGCCTCACAATTCATCCACCCGTCCAGTGGGGTCGCTCGGGTACCGGCTCCGCTCTCTCCACTGCAGTGCTAGTGGCAATGTGGAACTACATGGGCTGGGACAACGCCTCCACCGTCGCACAGGAAGTCGAGAACCCGCAACGCAATTACGC
>Ga0302197_10002434_pt1 | contig 17230 bp, 14 predicted proteins | sample II_Bog_N2_1_FD_193526 | JGI IMG/M metagenome (GOLD analysis project Ga0302197, IMG submission 193526) | Peat permafrost microbial communities from Stordalen Mire near Abisko, Sweden - II_Bog_N2_1 | ecosystem: Environmental > Terrestrial > Soil > Wetlands > Peat | place: Sweden: Abisko...
AGCGCACGTCGCCTTGCCGCTTGGCCCGCAAATCCTCCGGCCCAGCCCAGAATCCCGTGGCCAGCCCGGCAAGGTAAGCAGCGCCCAGCGCGGTCGTCTCCGTCACCTGCGGACGCACCACCGGCACATTCAGTATGTCGGCCTGGAACTGCATCAGCAGATTGTTCACCGCCGCGCCGCCATCCACGCGCAACGCCGCCAGCGGAGTGCCTGTCTCGCTCTCGACTGCCTCGAGCACATCGGCCACCTGGAAGGCGATGCTCTCCAGCGCCGCCCGCGCAATGTGTCCCGGCGTGGTGCCGCGGCCAAGGCCAATCACCATTCCCGAGGCGTGCGGGTCCCAGTGCGGCGCGCCCAGTCCCACAAACGCCGGCACCAGCACCACTCCGCCCGTATCCGGTACGCTGGCCGCCAGCTCTTCCACCTCGGCCGACGAGCCGATAAGTTTCAAATTGTCCCTCAGCCACTGCACCACGGCGCCGCCGATGAAGATGCTCCCTTCCAGCGCGTACTCCAGCCGCTTCTCGGCGCTGGCCGCGAGGGTCGTAATCAGCCTGTGCTTGGAACGCACGAACCCCGTCCCGTTGCCGTCGCGTCCAGTCCCAATGTTCTGCAACAGGAAGCAGCCTGTCCCGTAAGTGTTTTTGGCCTCGCCCGCCTTCCAGCACAACTGCCCAAAAAGCGCCGCCTGCTGGTCACCGGCGATGCCCGCAATGGCCACGCCGCCCAAGCCGAGTGTCGTCGTCACCTCGCCTACTTTCTCGCTCGACCAGACGACCTCCGGCAACATGCTCCTGGGAATGTTGAAGATCTTCAGCAGCTCCTCGTCCCACTCGCCTTTCACGATGTTGAAGAGCAGAGTCCGCGAGGCATTGGTCACGTCCGTCACGTGCCGCCCGCCGCTGGTCAAGTGCCAGATCAGCCAACTGTCCACCGTCCCAAAGGCCAGCTCGCCTTTCTCGGCCCGCGCTCGCGCCCCCGACACGTTGTCCAGAATCCAGCCCACCTTGGTCGCGGAAAAATAAGGGTCCAGCACCAAACCAGTCTTGTTGGAGACAGTTTCCTCCGCGCCACTCTCCTTCAACTCTGTGCAGCGCGCAGCAGTCCGCCGGTCCTGCCAGACAATGGCCTTGTGAATCGGCTTGCCCGTCGCCCGCTCCCACACAATCACCGTCTCGCGCTGGTTGGTGATGCCGATGGCGGCCACATCGCGGGGACGCGCGCCCACCTTGCCCAGCGCTTCCACCGCGCAACTCATCTGGCTGGTCAGAATCTCCATCGCATCGTGTTCCACCCAGCCGGCCTGCGGAAAGAACTGCTCGAACTCGTGCTGCGCCACAGCGGCAATCGCGCCCGCATGATCAAATAAAATCGCTCGGGAACTGGTAGTTCCCTGGTCCAGTGCAAGAATGTAAGCCATTGTGTCAGTCCCTCTTCGACCTCCAGTCAAACACGCGAGGCCGTGCGTGGGCAAGAACGCGGAAGCGTCCGAATTCGCGCTATTACAAGGAATCGTCTATGCCCCGCGAGTGGCCGGCGAATCACCTGTACGCATGAAGGCCTGAAGGGCGATTGGCCCCGTCGCAGGGGTTCAGCCGTTCGCCTTCTGCGCTCCCAGCATGGACTCCAGAATCTGGTCGGAGACTTCCTTGACGGAACCCGGCGAATGCGACAGGAAGAGCGTGTTGGTCTTGTCGCTCTCGCCGATGGACTTCAGCGTGTCGAAGTACTGCGTCACCAGCACCAACTGCATCACGTCGCGCGACGAAGCTCCATCCACGGCCTTCTGGAACTCCTCGACGGAGTTCTGCAGTCCCTCGATGATCGCCTTGCGCTGATTGGCGATTCCCTGGCCTTGCAGCGCTTTGCTTTCCGCCTCGGCTTCCGCCCGCTTGACCACCAGAATCTTCTCCGCCTCGCCGCGCGCATTGGCCGCAACCTGCTCGCGCTGCGCCGCGTTGATGTCGTTCATCGCCGACTTCACTTTCTGGTCGGGAACGATGTCGGTCACCAGCACATTCACAATCTCGTAGCCGAAGGTGGCCATATCCGCGTCCAGTTCCTGCTTGACGGCCGCGGCAATCGACGATTGCGAGGCAAAGACCTCGTCCAGCGTCATGCCCGGCACGTGGCCCAGAATCACCTGCTCCACGTAGCTCTTGATCTGCGCCGTTGGATCGGACAACTTGTAGTAAGCATCAAAAACCTTCTCCGGGCGCACGCGATTCTGCACCGAAATCGGAATGGTGACAAAGACGTTGTCCTTGGTCTTGGTCTCCATGGTCAGCGTGATCTGATTCACGCGCAGGCTCACGATGCCCGCCACGGTATCAAAGTACGGCATCTTCCAGTTCAATCCCGGATCGGCTACCCGGAGAAACTTTCCAAAGCGCGTGATGACGGCCACCTGCGCCGTGTTCACCGTGAAAAAACTTCCCAGAATCATGGTGAGAAGAATGAGCGCTACCACCCCGAGCAGAATCATGACGATTGGGTCCATTTCGGTTCCTCCGCGGCTTCACTTTGAAGCAACCGAGAATTATACAGGAGGTTTGCCGCGCCGATAGCGGGAAAGTGTGCAATCCAAACAACGCCGGCGGTCCCCATTCCAACGGGAACCGCCGGCGTTGTTTCAAGCAAGTTACAAGCGTCAGCCTATTCTGCGCCAAGCCGTCGCAAAGCGAAGGCCAGCATCATCTGCGACCATCCGTATGTGATTAGGTTGATGCCAATGAACAAGCCGATGATCCACAATCCCGCCATCGGCCACTGTGCCCAGACCAGAATTCCCAGGATCAGGGTGATGATACCGTCCACCAGCATCCATCCTGAACCTGTAATTTGCACAGTGAGGGCGGTAAAAATTCGGAAGATTCCGGCTACCAGGAAGTACACGGCCATCAGCAGCGTCATGACCAGCGAACTGGCCAAGGGGTTCCGCAACAGCATCAGGCCCACAACGATCGCTAATGCCGCGTTCAGCAGGTGGAGGAAGAAGTGACTGCCCCGGCGATGCCGGAATGCCTGCACCCCCTCGATGATGCCGCCGATCAGCAGAAGCCAGCCGAAAACCATCATGGAAGCCACCGTAACAGCAACCGAGTCGATCACGGCGATGATGCCCAGAAGAACCAGGGCGATGCCCATCGCAAGATGCCATCCCCAGGAGCTGCGCAACTCATGCAGGCCTGTATCGAAAACACTAGACGCCATTAAAAACCTCCTATACCCAACTGCGAATTATACGGTTCTGCGCGAGAATCTGACAAAGTTTCCATTCGGCGGGAGAACGGGATTTTCTGACCGCTGCGTGAGGACGGCTGTTTCTGGCGACAACGAAGCCCAACACCTACCGTTTCCCGCCCGGCTTCAGCCGCTCGAAGTCGATGCCGAACTTCGGCGCCTCGCGCGTTCCCTCGATGTGAATGGGAACTTCGGTCCCCGCTCCGTCCTTCTTGAAGTAGCGGTCGGCCGGCTTGAGCAGCATTCCCTTCCAGCCGCCCACTATCTTCGAGATCGAGGACTCCATCTTCGCCGTTCCCGCAAAGTTCAGCGCGCCATTCGCCAGCCCGTACGTTCCCATAATCTGAATCTGTGCCCCCGGCACGGTATACTCCAGCGCCGGCAGCGTGATCACCCCGGCCGCCATCCGGAAGCTGCCTTGCATCTGCGACAAAATGCTCGCCGCATTGGTGCTTTTCACATCATTCGGCCGCCCCTGCCCGCGCAGGCTCAGCTCCGCAATCCGCCCTTGTATCTTGTCGCTCATGAATCTCGCCTTGTCCAGCGCAAAGCTGCCGTTCAACGTCAGCCGTTCATGCAGCGGCGCCATCCCCGGCGGAATGTGCAGCGTGGCCTTCATCGTCACATCCCCGGTCAGCAGCACATTGCCGGTGTGGCTGGCCAGCCGCATAAAATCCTCAATGCGCGCGTTGCCCACGTTGACCGCGAGCGCTATGTCGTGGCCCGTATATTGTTGCGCGCCCTCCACCACAGCCCCCAGTACGCGCACAATCTTCCCCTGCGCGGTAAAGTGCGAGTGACCCAGCGTTGCATCCACCGGCTCCAGCCAGGTGTCTCCATTAGTCCCGTCCACCCGCGCGTGGAAGCGCGTCGTCAGCGGCAGCGCGGCCCCAAAGTGCGTCAGCCGGAAATCCGGCGTCTCTGTCTGCCCATCTACCACCAGCTCGCGCAGCGTCCCTTCATAGTGTCCGGTCGAAGAGAGAATCCCCGCAATCCCTTTGAAGCTGCCCAGGTCCGCGTGCTCAAAGCGATAGTCCCCCTTGAGCGGGCTCTCGCCAAGGTCCGCTCCATGCCATGGACCGAAGCGGCCCGTCGTCTGAACCGTCCCATTGGGCTTCGGGATGGTCACTTCTGCATCAAAGCCCATCGCACCACCAGCGGCTATATCCGTCACTTTGAAGTGCGCAATCTGAAACTCAAGCGGCAGCTTGCCCGGCTTGTCGGTTTCCATCACCAACACTGCGCCGGCGCACTCCAACCTGTCCACTTCAAATCGCACCAACCCTGTCATGGCTCCCCTGGGCTTGCTGGCGGCGGCAGTCTGCCCATGCTCAAAGTGCGACCTTGGCGGCAGATGCACGCTCAAACCTTTCAGTTCCACCTGCGAAATATGAATTGGTTTGCCCGGCTTCAATTCCAGCGGCGCATGAAAGCGAAACTCCTCCAGCCGAATCAGCGGTTCGCCCTGCCCTTGCGGAACCGCCACGCCCGCCACTCGTGCCGGCGGCCAGATGCGCAGCCCATGGCCATCGGCCCATAGACCGTTGACCAGCGAGACGTGAAAGCTATCCAGTTCCACCCGCGCGTGGAAGCGGTTCTCCAGTCCCTCCACAATGCGTGCGCGCAAGTACGGCTCCGCCCGGTGTAGCGCCACGTCCACCGCTGCTGCCGTCAGCATTAGCGTAGCCAGCAACCCGGCGGCGACCCACTTCACCCACCTATGCCTGCGCCAGAAAGATTGCTGATCTTCCCTCAAAGCCGCCTCCCGTTTGCTTCTTATTGTCGCAGCATTCCTCCGCTTCCATTTTCTTATTAACGCCCAATGCCGTAAACTTCATAACACGGATGCAAACGCAGATTGAAAACCTCGTAAAGCTGCAAGCGGTGGAGTTGGAGCGTGCCACCCTTGCGTTAACCGCGCGCGCACTGCCGGTAGAAATTGCCCAGGCAGAGGCCGCCCTAGCCGCCGCCCAGCGCAAGGCCGCGGAGGCAATCTCCGCCCTCGGCCGCGAGGATTCCCTCCGCACCAGCATGGAGCGCGAGATCGCCACCCACCGTAAGAAGGCCGCCCGTTATCGCGACCAGCAGAACACCATTTCCACCCCCGATCAGGCCAAGGCCAATGAGCACGAGCTCCACTTTGCCGAGACCGAGGCCGAACGCCTGGAAAACGAGGGCTTCGCCAGCCTGGAGCGCACTGAAGCCCAGGAAACTGCCCTCGCCGCTGCCCGCGCCCAGGTTGAGTTGCTCGCCGCCGTCCTCGATCAAACCCGCGAGCGCGTCCGCCTTCGCCAGGTCGAGATAGACCGCCAGCAGGCCGGCCTCGCCACCCAGCGTGAAGCTCTCCGCCCCCTGATCGAGCCGGAATGGCTCACGCGCTTCGACCGCCTCTGCAGATCCCGCGGCACCGGCATTGCCCTCGTTGAAAACCAGCAGTGCACCGGCTGCCGCATGGGCGTCCGTCCCCAGACATGGAATCAGCTCCGCGAAGGCGAACTGCTCACCTGCGACAGTTGCGCCCGACTTCTTTACTGGGATCCGGCCTTTGCCCCCGTCCCCGATCCCCCGCAACACAGCGCCAAGTCAAAACGCAAGATCTCCAAGTCCCCCGCGGAGGAGTAGCCATGCTGCGCATTTGTGTGGACATGGATGAGGTCATGGCGGACACACTCGCCGAATACATCCGCCGCTACAATCAGACCTTCGACGAAGACGTTACGCCCCAGGATTTGGCCGGCAAGGGCCTTTGGGATATCGCCCCTCTTGACCGCCAGCAGCAGCTTCGCGCCTTTCTCGACGCCGAGGACTTTTTTGAGGACCTGGACCTCATGCCCGGTTCTCAAGAGGTGCTCCGGCAGCTCTCCTCGCGCTTTGAAATCTTCATCGCCACCCAGGCTATGGCCGTCCCCAACTCCCTCGGCCCCAAGTTTCGCTGGCTGCAGCGGCACTTTCCCTTTATTCCGTCCTCGCATTACGTCTTCTGCGGAGACAAGTCCATTCTCCGCGCCGACTATCTTATCGATGACCTGCCTAAAAATATCCTCCGTTTCGATGGACAGGGCTTGCTCTACACCGCTCCCCACAACCTGGCCGCAACCGGCTTTGTGCGCGTCAATAACTGGGAAGAAGTAGCCCTATACTTCAGTGCCGTTCAGGCTTGAGGTAAGAATCTACCGGGCGGCCGGTTGCCGCATGGGCGTCCGTACCAGACCTGGGACGGCCAGGTTTGCGTTATTTACCAAACCGCTGAAGAAACCAGGAGTGGCGGCCCTGCATTGCCGTCAATCACCTCTGTTTTGAGCACTAGCTCGATATTTCTGTACTCCCATCCGGCCGGCAGTTGTTTGACGATCTGTTCAAGGTATTGGGGTGTAACGACAAACGCGCTCGCGGCTTCGGTCCCATAGGGGCCAATACCTGCTATCACCAGTACCGGTCCCTCGGTGGTTGGATCATAGTAGCGCGCCACGATGGCATAGTCGGTGGAAACTGAAGAGTTAGGCTTGCTGAAGTCAATGATCCAATCGGTATTCTGGAGATTCTTCGTGTCCTGAACCTGGCCCATCGGTCCCGGCACGAATCGAAACCTGAGAGGGCTGACCAGGCGCATCGTCCAGGGATTGTTGGTAGCTCCAATCAAAATCAGTCTGCGCGAATGTATATCTGTCAGGCTGGTCTCTTTATCTTCCTTGATCTCGAGTGCGATGCCGTGCTGGCGCAGAACGCCTGCAACGTTTGCCAGTGCGGTCGCGCTCGCTAACGAGATGCGATGTTTGGGGCTATTAATGTGAATACCAAAGCTGGTGGTTTCATTTTCCGGGGGCAACTGAATAGCTCCGTTGCCCGTTCCTACGACAATCAGAACAGGCTCCGCCGACTTGACCAGCGGCCCCCAAAACTTGTCGATGACGGTGACTTCGGTGGCAGAGACTTTGTGGTAGGCATAGATTCCACCTGAAGCCAGCGCTGCAACAAGCGCCGTCGCGCTCAGGATGCCTATAACCAAACGATGCCGGCCTGCAGGTGCCTGGTTTCCAGTGGAGGCGAGCCGCTCAGTTACAGGTTCTGGCTGCGCTACGGCCGTTTCCGGCCCCCGCAGCAGGAACTCAGGAACATAGGAGCCTAGCGGCAGTTCGATCTGCACCCGCGATACGCTGCCATTCTCGTGATAGTACTGCGCGATCCGCTTGCGGACCTCGCCGGCGCTGAGGCGGACCACCGGATCGGCGCTGGTGTCGTAATCGGGATCGCGTCCAAAAACCTCAACTCCCAGCGTGCGTTCTTTCAAGTCGCCGCAGCAGCCGTCAAGGGTAGCGCCAACAATGTATTTCAGCATTGCCGGGTAGCGCTTGCTGCTCTGAAAGTGATAACTGGCGAGTATTGATTCCAGCTCTTTCAGAACCAACGTGCGCTCTGCCTCGGTGGCAGGAACCCAGTGTCCCAGGGAGTGCTCGCTTACAGTCATATTTTGCCCTCAATCACTCCATCAGGGGGGTAGCATACACCCCGATGGCGAGACTTGTCACGGGCGTTTCCAAGCCTCCGAAGGGCAGAGGCGGCTGCAACTACCCAACAAAATCAACCTTACAAGCTATTTGTATTCAGCAGGATGCGAGTTTGATAGCCTTTCAATGAAATGTAGCATACGGTAGCAGCCTTGCATGAACTCTTGCCCCGGAGAAGAATGCGTGTGGCTAAGATTCCTTCCATTTCCGGCGGTCTGCAGACTTGTGCCTGTGGCAGAGAGTAAGAATGCGGGCATTGAGCAAAATGAGTGTACCCGGTATCACCGCTGGATTCATGGAAGTTTTCCTAACCTCCTTGCTGCATGCTGGAGACCGCCGTTTGTAATTGTTCGGAAATAGGCGGGAAAAACCCAGGCAGGCGTAAAGGATTTTGCAGTCTTCCTAAGGGGAGACTGACCATGACGAGGGCGCTTCATGCTTGACAGGCAGCGCATTTTCGTTGAACATTCTTGACGGTATTAAATGAGAAATTATTTAATACCTGAAACTCATCGTCACTAGGAGGCACCAAATGACGCTACGTGGAATATTGAGACCCATCTTAGGGTCCGTGTTCGTAATCTTTATGCTTGCGTTCTCACACGCCCTGCTTGGTCAGGCTGTGAACGGCACGCTGCTGGGAACAGTGACAGACGCCACCGGCGCTGCCGTTCCCAATGCAAAAGTTACCGCAACAGACGTGGCTACTGACGCAATTCACCCGTCGGTGACCAACGAGAGCGGCAACTACACCTTTCCTGACCTGCAACCCGGCATCTACTCAGTAACCGTCGAAGCCAAGGGTTTCAAGAAGGTAACCCAGCAGAACATCAACCTGCTCAGCAACACTACTGTCCGTATTGATCTCGCCCTTACGCTCGGCAACGTCACGGAAAGTGTTACGGTAACCACCGAGCCCCCGCAGCTCCAGACGGATCGCGCCGACATCAGCACCAAGCTCGAGGCGGAGGCTGTGGTTAATATGCCGCTGGGCACCAACCGCAACTACCAGTCGCTGCTCAACGTGGTTCCCGGCACCGCTCCGGCCGTCTTCCAGCACTCGCAGTTCTTCAACGCTGCCAGCACCCTGCAGACAGAAGCCAACGGCATGCCGCGCGTCAGCAACCTCTATCAGATTGAAGGTATTGACGACGATGAGCGCACCGGCCTGCTGCAGATCATGATTCCGCCGGCGGAAGCCATTGGGACCGTCGACATCTCCACTAACAACTTCGAGGCTGAGATGGGCCGCGCCATCGGCGCCGTCATCAACGTCACCCTCAAGTCCGGAACCAACAAATTCCATGGTTCGGCCTTCGAGTTCATCCAGAACAATTACGTCAACGCCCGCTCCTACTTCGCCGGTCCTCTGGGCCATCTGTCGTATAACTACTTCGGCGGCTCGGTCGGCGGACCTGTCATCAAGAACAAGCTCTTCTTCTTCGGTGATTACTTGCACACCACCGATCACGAGTCAATCTCCAACACCATGACCATCCCGGACCCCCGCTTCTATACGTTTACAACAGGCCAATCCGGTTGCACCGATCTTCACGGCTGCATCGACTTGAGCGCCGGCATGAATGGGACCAAGGGTCAGATCTACGACCCCACAAGTTATTCAGACGGCCACATTCATTCGGGAGTTGCTGGAGATGATCGTGTTCCCTTCCCGAACAATCAGATCCCCTATACCCTGGTGAACGGGACTTACCCGGTCTCGCTCGCCATCCTGCAGAAACTGAACACGGCGGCGGCGGCGAACGGAATTGTCTCGGGTGTCAAGTCCGGCACAACTTACAAGGCGATGAACAACCCGGCAAACAATTACACCGCCAACATACCATTCACAAAAGTCACTGACAGCTACGACATCAAGATCGATTACACGATGAATGAGAAGAATCATGTCAGCGGCCGTTACAGCTATGAGAAGTCTATTCCTTACCAGGCTTCGGCCTGGGGAGCCTTCCTGGGCGGTCCTGCACCTACGTCAAACGGCGGTTTTGAAGGGACCGGCAATCAGGCTGCATACTCAACCGGACTCAATATCGATCACGTCTTCTCGCCAACCTTCTTAACTGAATTGCGCCTTGGTGTGGCCCATTACGGCAGCAGCGCGACCCCCATTGACTACGGCGCCAACGATGCAACCACCCTGGGTGTCCCTGGCGTGAATCTCTCCGGTCAGCTTTTCACCTCCGGGCAGGTTGCTGTTACCGTCAACGGCGGTTTCAATAACCCCATGATCGGCTACTCTGCATCCTTGCCATGGATCAGGGGTGAGTCGAATGTCGACATCGTCAACAACTGGACCAAGATTATTCGCAACCACACCATCAAGTGGGGTGGCGATGTACGCCGCATCCACGACAATCTGCTCCAGGATCAGACCTTCAGCGCCCGTGGCGCATACACCTTCTCCGACGTGCAGACCTCGGATGCAGCTTCTCCGGGCACCACCATCGCCAACGACATTGCCAGCTTCCTGCTGCAGCAGCCCAGCCAGACCGGCCGCGATGTCAACACCATCTTCCCCCGCTACCACCAGTGGTGGATTTTTGCCTTCGCCAGCGATAAGTGGCAGCTTTCGCCCAAGCTGACTGCTGATATCGGTGTTCGCTGGGAAGATTATCCTCCCGCTACTCCGGCAGTTGCTGGCGGTTTCTCCAACTACAACGCGGCCAACGACTCCCTGGTCATCGCCGGTATAGGCAGCAATCCCTCCAACCTGGGCATGACGACGGATTACAAGTACTTTGCTCCGCGCACCGGGTTGTCCTACAGGTTCAGGCCCAGTACCGTTATCCGCGCCGGCTTCGGCATCAGCTACACGCCCTTCATGGATAACACCTACGCCTACAACTACCCCATCCGTTCCAACAACAGCTTCCAGCCTGTCGGTTCTTCCTCTTATACTCCCGCGGTTCTCGGCGACGGAGTGACCGTTTCTACTTTGCAGGTAGGTTTCCCGGCGCCGGTTGCGGTAACCGTTCCTACCAACGGAATCATTCAATTGCCGGTAACATCAAGCGGACTTTCCGGAGTGCCGCTTGTCCAGGCCAAGCAGCTCATTGGTCAGGTCTACACAATCATTCCTACAAACTTCAGGAATCCCTACGCGTCTTCCTGGAATGTGGCCGTTCAGCAGGCTCTGCCCTTCGATATGTCGCTCCAGGTTGCCTATGTAGCCAACCACGGAACGCGCATGTCGGTTTCGCAGAACATCAACCTGCCCAAAACCTATAATGGCGGCTCAAACTCGGATCCTGAATTTGCCTCCTTCAGCCGCACCGCGGCCACTAACCAGTACTTCATGGACTTCTCGTCGAATTACAGTTCGATGCAAGCCCAACTCACCAAGCGCTTCTCTCACGGGCTGTACTTCACCTCCGCCTTCACCTGGGGCAAGGCGCTTACCTACTCCACCGGCGGCGACGATGACGGCAGTCTGATGTTCTTCACCAACCTGCGCCAAAACTACGCCCGGGCGGACTTCGACCGCAAGTACAACTATGAGCAGACCATCAATTACGCGCTGCCCTTCGGCAAAGGCCAACAGTGGCTCAGCAACAACAAGGTAGCCGACCTGGTTGTCGGCGGTTGGAAGCTCACCGGAATCATCTCTGTCGTCTCCGGTCTGCCTTTCACCGCATCTACCAACGGTTCCAATCTCAACACTCCCGGAACCACAGAAACAGCAACTTTGACCGGCAGCTTCAAAAAGCTGAAGGGCATCGGCGCCGCTTCGCCCTGGTTTGATCCGACGGTCTTCTCTGTACCAGCCGGATGCACCGGCACCACGGCTGGCACTTTCACCGGAACCGCTGGCGCTGGAGGCACCTACACGCCGTCAACCTGCACTGCTCCGGTCCTGGGCAATACAGGAAGAAACCAGTTCACTGGTCCTGGCTACATCCAGGACAACTTCTCGCTCTTCAAGAAGTTCAACATTTACCGTGACTTGGCATCGGAAATCCGTTTCGACGCCTTCCAGTTGAGCAACACGCCGCAGTTTGGCCTGCCCAGCAGCAACAATCCCACCTCATCAGCCTTCGGCACCATCACCGGCACCCTCGGCAGCGGCCAGGGCAGCGTGAATGGCATCGGCGGCGGACGTACATTGCAGGGTTCTGTCAGGGTCATGTTCTAGACCGTTCCTGTTTACTTCACTTAACCGGCCGGTCACCGCTTGCCTGGGGTGACCGGCCTTATCATTTAACTCAGTATTCAATCGGCCTGCGACGACCGCGAGCAATAGGAGCATTATGAACAGCATTTCAAGACGCAGCTTTCTTGCTGCGGCAGGTATAACCGCTGCCGCCTGCGCCGCCCGGCCACTCGTCGGCATGGTTGCGGCATCGAATTCCCCCTTCAAAATTTCCGTCATCAACGATGAGATCGCGCAGGACTTCGATCACGACTGCTATGTGGTTGCCCATGATTTCGGCCTGAGCTGGATCGAGCTTCGTTCCATGTGGGGCAAAAACGTAACCGAACTGAGCGCATCTCAGATCGACGACGCGCAAAAGATTCTTGCCAAATACAATCTGCAAGTCACCGACATCGCCAGCCCGCTCTTCAAGACCGACTGGCCCGGCGCGCCTAAATCTCCCTTTGGCTCCAAGGGCGATATGCACGGCGCTCCCGAGGTCACGTTCAAGCAGCAGGATGAGATTCTCGAGCGCTCCATCGCTATGGCGAAGCAGTTCAAGACGAATAAAGTCCGCTGCTTCGATTTCTGGCGGCTCGACGATGTAGCCCCCTTCCGAGCGGCTATCGATGAAAAGCTCCATTCAGCTGCCGAGGTTTGCGGCAAGCAGGGCATTCTCCTCGTGCTGGAGAATGAGTTAGCCTGTAACACCGCCACCGGACGCGAAGCCGCAAGAACCATGGATGCGGTTCGCACGCCGCATTTTGCGCTTAATTGGGACCCCGCCAATGCCGTTGCTCGCGGCGAGCTCGACGCCTTTCCCGGCGGCTGGGATGCCATCCCAAAGAATCGCATCCATCACTGCCACTGCAAAAATGCCATCAAGACCGCCGATGGAAAGATCGACTGGGCGCCGGTCGGAAAGGGAATCATCGACTGGACGGCGCAGTTCCGCGCGCTCAAGAACTCCGGCTTCCGCGATGCCGTCAGTCTGGAGACACACTGGCATGGAGGCGGCAGCCCGGAAGAGTCCACCCGTATCAGTTGGGAGGGCATGAAGCAGGCCTTGAAGGATTCCAACACGCTTTAGACAGAAGTCAGGATGACTTGCAATCTGATCCGCGCATGAAAAACCCTGCCTTAGTTGGCACACAGGAGAAGCAAGATGGTGACTCGACGTAAATTCCTTGACACACTCGCGGTGGGCGCCGCTGGTTTGGCGATTCGATCAACCGCCAAGAGCTATGGCCAGATTCTCGGCTCCAATGATCGCGTCAATTTTGCAATTATCGGCCTTCATGGGCGAGGCTACGCTCATCTTGCCGCTCTCAAGGCAAATAAGGACACCGCCCGCGTCTCGCATGTTTGCGACGTGGACGGCGACATCCTGAAACGGTTTGCCGATCATGCGGAGCATGAGTTAGGTTATGCCCCCGCCACCGAAAAAGACTTCCGCCACATTCTCCAGCTAAAGGATGTGGACGCCATCACCATCGCCACGCCCGAACAATGGCACGCTCCCATGGCCATCGCCGGCCTGCAGGCAGGCAAGAATGTCTACGTTGAAAAACCATGCAGCCACAATCCCGCCGAGGGCGCGCTGCTGGTTGAGGCTCAAAAGAAGTATGGCAAGCACGTCCAGATGGGCAATCAGCGCCGGTCAAATGCCCTTGTCATCGAGGCCGTTGACAAAATTCACAATGGGCTGATCGGTACGCCTTACTTCAGCAAAGGCTGGTACAGCAACACCAGAAAGTCGATTGGCGTAGGAAAAGTAATCCCCGTGCCGCCGCAACTCGATTGGGATCTCTGGCAGGGACCCGCCCCGCGCAGGCCATATACGGACAACATTCACCCCTATAACTGGCACTGGTTCAAGACCTACGGCACCGGCGAGACGCTCAACAACGGCACCCATGAAATTGATGTCTGCCGCTGGGCGTTGGGCGTCGATCTTCCGCAGCGCATTACTTCTTCCGGCGGAAGGTATCACTTCAAGGATGATTGGCAGTTTTATGACACCCTCGTCACCAGCTTCGACTACGGCGACAAATTGATTTCGTGGGAAGGGAAGTGCTGCAACGGAATGCAGTATTACGGCCGCGGTCGCGGCTCGACGATTATGGGAACCACTGGCTCCATGCTCATCGACGGCGGCGGCTATGAGGTTTACGACCTCAAGGGAAAAATGATCAGCGAGGTCAAAACTGGTCAAGCAAACGCAACCTCCGACCTCACCGGCGAAGATTCGATGACCAATGCGCACTTTGCCAATTTCATCGCGGCCATCCGCAAGGGAGACAAGCTCAACTCTCCTGTCGCCGTTGGCAACGTTGCCGTCACCATGCTGCAACTTTCGAATGTCGCATGGGAAGTGAAGCGTGAGCTTGCGCTCGACTCTGCGAATGGAAAAATCCTGAACGACGCCGCGGCCATGAAGTTCTGGGGCCGCGAATACGAAAAGGGCTGGGAGCCGCATCTCTGAGGCTCGTAAAAATCTGAAGTACACGAGGAGTTATCTGACCATGAAGCAATCTTTTTCACGCCGCAACTTCGTCCAATCCAGCGCTCTGCTGGCCATGGCTTGTGCCGCGCCGGGCGTGGTTCCCGCCTTCGCTGAGCCCAAGACGGCCTCCGGAAAACCGTCGCCCATTCATCTCGGCCTGGCCACCTACACCTTCCGCAACTTCACCCGCGCCCAGATGATCGGCTACCTCAAGCAACTCAACGTCAACGACCTGAACGTCAAGGACGTCAAGGATCATCTGCCCATGGACCCGGAGCTGGAGGCCAAGGCGCTCGCAGACTACGCCGCGGCGGGCATCAAACTCCACGCCGCCGGGGCTATCTATTTCCGCAACAACGAGGACGCCGATATCCGCGCCAAATTTGAGTACTGTAAGCGCGCCGGCATCTCCGTCATCGTCGCCGGCGATCCGACTCCCGAAACCCTGCCCCGCATCGAGAAATTCGTCAAGGAATACGACATCCGCATCGCCATCCACAACCACGGGCCGGAGGATAAGCTGTGGCCTTCTCCACTCGATGTGCTCAAGTCGCTCAAAGGAACCGACCCGCGCATCGGCTGCTGCATCGATATAGGCCACACGGTGCGCGCCGGCGCCGATCTGGTCCAAGCCATTCGCGAGGTAGGCCCGCGTCTCTTTAACATGCACGTCAAGGACCTGTCGGATTTTCATGCCAAGGAGAGCCAGGTCGCAGTCGGCGAAGGCATCATGCCCATTCGCGAAATGTTTGCCGCGCTGATTGACATCAACTACAAAGGCTTCGTCGATCTGGAGTACGAGATCCACGCCGACGATCCCATGCCCGGCGTCATCAGCAGCTTTGCCTATATGCGCGGCGTGCTGGCGGGCATGGGTTACATCAGCCACGATTGATGTGTGGCTGGTTCCGTCGGCGCGCTAAAACATTTTCATTGTTTTTAGAATGCCCCGTGCCCCATCCATTTCACGGCTTTTCGAGAAAAAGATGTGAAATGGGTGGGTAACGAGAATGTTGACGAACATTAAACTATCTTGAAAAAGATTCTCTTACAAACTCTCCACTTGACTTACTTGCTCTCTCCGGTAGCCGGTCTCGCCGGACCGCTGCCCACGTTCCGTACGCTCATAGCTCGCGGATGCTCCGTCTCCGGCCCATGGTGCAGAGTCACGATAATTGCCCCGGCCGGCTTCCGGCCAGCGCACAGGTAGGCGTGCGGCGTGCTGGCGTCAAAGTACGCTGCATCTCCCGCTCCCAGCATGTACCCCTGCTCCCCGTGGCGAACTTCCAGCTCCCCTTCCAGCACATACAGAAACTCGCTCCCCGGATGCATGTGCGCCTTGGGTTCCATCTCCTTGGTCAGCGGAACAAACTCGGCAAAGTAAGGGTCCATCTGCCGGTCAGCAACCATGTAGCCCAGGCTCTCAAAAGAATAGGTCGGAACCTCCACGCCCGTCTGCGGCATCCGCACCCGCTCCTTGCGCCGGTGAATCTTGAATACAGCCGCCGGATCGCTCTCGAAGAAATACGACAGGTCCTTGGAAAACACCATCGCAATCCGCGCCAGGTTCCTCAGCGTCGGCACCACCCGCCCCGTCTCCAGTTGCGACAAAAAGCTCGCCGAAAGCCCGGTGTGCTTGCCCAGCTCCACCAGGCCCATGGATTTTTTGAGCCGCAGCCGCTTGATCCGCTCGCCGATCCGCTTCTCGGCAATCACCCGCGCCGTGGTCTCCGTATCCACCTGCGACTTATTCGTCTCGTCGCTGCGAAGCACTGCTTTCTCCGCCATCAGCCCTCCACCTCGCGCGCGCTCGGCCAGCCCAAATTGTTGCGCGCATCAAAAACTATTCCCATCCTACTAAATCGGCAGTGCGGTCGCAATGCCTGAGGCTTCACGCCAACTGGGTAGCCAAAACCTGTCTCAAGAAGGTTCCTTTAAGAGACTATAGCGGACTCCCGATAAGGTGATTCAAGGGAAGAATTGACATCAACTTCGCATTTATGCAATCATTGCATACAATATTGCATAGGTGAGATCATGCCAGGTTTAACCGTCCGCAAACTCTCCGAAGAAACCCACCGGGCCTTGCGTATGCGCGCCGCACGGCATGGCCACTCCACCGAAGCCGAAGTCCGCTTCATTCTTGAAGAGGCTGTCAGGCCTGCCGGTCGCCTCAAGATCGGGTCCGAGATTCACCGCATCGCCTGCGAAATCGGGGGCATGGATGAATTGGAAGTCTCTCGACAGCGGAGTGAAATTCGGGGAGCGGATTTGACGTGATTGTCCTCGATACCAATGTCATCTCCGAGCCTCTCAAATCCATGCCAGAACCTAAAGTCATGGCATGGCTGGACGAACAGGCCGATGAAACTCTCTTCATCACCGCCATCAGCCGCGCCGAACTCCGATTTGGAGTGCTGAAATTGCCGGACGGAAAACGCAAGAGCGCCCTTGCCGCGCAAATCGAACGTGTGCTCGATCTGTTCAAGGAGCGTACGCTCGATTTCGATATTGCGGCCTCGGACAAATTAGCTGAAATCGCGGCGCGCTGTGTGAGACATTTTGAACCCACAGGAGTCCGCGTCATTAATCCCTGGAAATAGTTCTCCTCCTATAGACGAGACGGCGCGCACGGCTGGTAAAAAGTTGCACGCATCAAAAACTATTCCCCTCCTACTAAATCGGCAATGGTGGAGCAATCCCTGACCTTCCCGCCAAAGGGATTCCATGTCCTTGAGCAGTGGCGCAGTTTCCGAATCAGCGACAATTCGTCAAGCATGACGAGCGCGATGCTATATACTCCTGTCTTCAGAGCAATTTGGG
>Ga0302197_10002449_pt1 | contig 17188 bp, 18 predicted proteins | sample II_Bog_N2_1_FD_193526 | JGI IMG/M metagenome (GOLD analysis project Ga0302197, IMG submission 193526) | Peat permafrost microbial communities from Stordalen Mire near Abisko, Sweden - II_Bog_N2_1 | ecosystem: Environmental > Terrestrial > Soil > Wetlands > Peat | place: Sweden: Abisko...
CATCCACGCTCATCGATCGAATTATCAGATGCCAAATGGGTAAAAGTTTCAAGCTTTGAATTCAGAACAGCTGAGCTCTTCGACAAATCTCCCAAAGCAATCCCGAAAGGCCACGCAAAAATCAAGCAAAGTTTTGAAAACCTATTGTGCTTATGACCGAATTTGGTCGGCAGGTGGGATGAGGGGAAGCCCGTCTTGCAATGCCGAACAAGTGCGGGTTGTCATCGCAAAGAACATCTCGCGACGGCTGTAAGACGCAGTATAGGCCGGAAATGTGAAAGACGCAAAAATAATTGTCATTACTGTTCGTTTTTTCCCTTCTCGACAGCTTTATATGTAGAGGAGTTTTTTCGCATCTCCATCCCCAGAGGTGCCCGATGAATGCTGCGCAAAATCAGAATGCGATCCATGCGTGGAGCGAGGAGGCCAAAGCTATGGCCATTCAGGCCCGCGTATTGTCAGGAGAAAAGCTCGGTCAACTCGTTTGCCGATTGCAAAGACATAGCGGTCGATCCAGAGAATCCTGCTGGCGATTTGTTCTGCAAACAGGGTTGAAGATCCGCGACGAGCACCGGCGCTGGACCGACGATGAACTCGACAACTTGCGCGAACACATTGCCACCCATTCGGTCGCGGAAACGGCAAAGATGTTGGGGCGAAGCGTGAAGTCGGTTCGCTGCGCGCTACAGCGAAACGAATTGAAGGTCCGGGAGATTCGCTGCGATTGGATGTCGGTCGAATCGCTGGCAAGGATACTGCATGTACGAAAGACTGAAATCCTGTCCTGGATCGAGAAAGGATGGCTGGAGGCAACGGTTCGCGTTCACGGCAAGCGATCCAGCTATGCTATTACCCCAGAGGCGTTTCGCGCTCTCTACTCGCACCATCTCAACGATCTGCTCACGCAGAAACGGATTCCCAACGTAGCGCTGTTCGAGGCCTTCTACAACTACTGCTTCGTGCCCAAGCACACGATCGGTTCGCAACTTCTCACCGTTCGCAGGGACAAGCGTGAACGTGCCGCCTATGCTGCAAGCCAGATGGAAGACGGCGAATTCGATGAGGATGACGAAGAGTGAGTGGTTTTCACGACTTCTCATCGAGCCAGTGTGGACTGCTGGAACAGTGAGTCTCTCTGTTAAAGTGGCCATATCGCCCTGTTTCAAACAATGAAGACATCATATTCCGAATTCGAAGCAATTGGCTTTGCTCTGGCTGGATTCACCTGCTGGGTGTTGGCCGATAGCATCATCAAGATGGTCGGAAGCTCGCAGCTTCCGGCGTATGAGGTGGTCGCATTTCTCGGCCTCTTCGTTATTGCGTTTCTGCTGTTGCATGGCTGGTGGCGCAACCAGGTAAAGTCTCTCTGGCCGAAGCGGCCCAGGCGGCAGATCCTGCGCTCCTGCCTGGATCTCATCAACAACCTGTGTGTGGTCGTTGCCCTGCGTCATTTGCCCTTGACGTTGTTTTACATCCTCGTCTTCATGGCTCCGATGGTCACTGCAATTTTGGCCGCGTTGTTTCTGCAGGAGAGGCTTAACTGGCGAAAGTCGCTGGCCATACTGGCTGGCTTTGCCGGAGTGGTTGTTGCCGTCGATCCTTTTGGCTCCGCGCGTCAGGGAGACTGGATCGGCATCGCTGCCTGCATGGTCTGCGTCGCCTGTTTCTCGGCCAACATGGTCTGGTCGCGTGTCATCACGCAAACGGAAAAGTCGGAGAGCTTCGTCTTCTTTTCCGGTACCGTGATGGCTGCATACGGCTTCGGACGCATGATTGGCCACGCTGAACCTCTGACCGCGCGGCTCACCGCTGCGCTTGGTGCGACGGGATTCTTCTGTGCTCTGGGAAGCGTGTGCTTCTATGTTGCCTTGAAGCATTCCTCTGCGGCCAGCGTCTCTCAATATCACTACACGCAGCTACTGACTGGCGCTTTGATCGCTTATCTCTTCTGGCATGAGATACCGACAATCTCGATGCTCCTCGGTGGAGTTCTGATCGTTGGGTCAGGTCTATATATTGCAATGGGCGCCTCCCGCGAGCGAATCGATGTCTGCCCACTTTCTCCCCTGCTGCCGGAGGAATAGAGCGCCTGCATCTTCCCATAACTGCTTGCGTTTTAAGGCAGATGGACTCCGGCCAACGTAGCGATCAATTGCAGCCTGTACCTCAGTAATAAGGTCGAAGAGACTGCTCTCGCCCGCCAGGCGAATATAATGTCTGCCCAGCTCAGCTTCCCAATCACGTGTTCGTGAGGCCAAGGCTACCTGCGTCAGCAAGTAAAAGGTGTAGCGGACACCGCTATCATCGACCGCCTTGTCCAGAGCCTTCCGGGCTGCCTCCAGCGTTTTCGCTGCGATGGTCGCCATGTCGGCCCGACGCAGAGTGACACCGCTCGCTAGGCCCGTACCATCCACTCGCTCGACAACTTCGTTCCACGACCGTGTTCTTGGAATTTTGCCCAGCCGTGTATGACCCATGGCAGCTCCGCGAGGTCAGGTATTTCGGACATGCAGGCGCGATCATGAGCCACATGGAGCACTCTCGACCGCACAGTGCCGCACCTCGGCTGCGAGCCTCCATACAGCCAATAGTTCAAGCAAGTACAGACGGCGATTTCCATGACGGCTCTGGTTCCCCATCTGCAGTTGTGCTACGGCAACCCCTCTGTAACTTCGCTCGAACCGACACAGAATCTTCCCTATCGAGGTCTGGCGGAATTGTAAACTTGCCAGAGCGAATTTCAAAGGCATTTTCGCAAGGTAAACCAGAAGCTGCCAAGATGGAAGAAGGGCCCCTCGACGGTGGAGATATTGCTGGCGAACCAGCAATTAGCAGAACTGCCTCGGTTATGTGTTCGTGCGTTCCCGGGTGAGGGTACAGCACGGCATCCCAGTCGAGAGGGAATCGTTTCCAGCCCTTGCCCGCTACATGGCGTCAGAGACTCGGTTGAGGTTGAACCGGTTGTCGTTGTCTCCGTTTCGGGAGGATACGCTGTCCAGTACCCATAGCAGCCTAACTGTGCCTGGACCGATTCAAACCGGCCCGAAAGCGGGCTTATCAGGCTCTTCCCACTCGCACAACGCGCGCCACGCGAGCAAGACTTTTCTCCGCGCAAATCCTCGTCTTCGTTGGCGATCTGACGATTTCCACACGCGCGCCCCGTGGACAACGTCGACAGCAAGGATCTCCGGCCGTGCAGAATTGCTCCCAGAACCTCTCCACGGGGATCAAGGGGATGGTGATGGGCACAGGACCAGCGGCGGTGGAGAAGGACGGAACGCAACTCTCCTTCGGCGCGGATCTCTGGCCGGACCGACCCCTAACACTGCCGAGTTGTTCAGCAGCTGGAAAGCGCACGGATGACGACGATGAGCGAGTACCCACAGATCATGGCGCCGTTACGTATTGTCGGGGATGTCACGATCGAACCGCGTCAGGTCGGGTCGCTGCGATACCACCGCGCATGGTCCGAGTGTGGTCTCGAGAATCTTGCAGTTCCAGGATGCCTGAAGTCCAGCGATCCTATGGAGCCCTTATATATCTCGACCAGTGGCATCGTGTTAAGGGGCCTCGATCAGTTCCAGGCGCTTCGATCGCAACCAAGCGAAAAAGTCAACTGCATCGTATATCCGTGGACCGAGGACGAGGCGCTGCAGTGGATTATTGAGCAGACTGCACCGCAAGACGGGCTGAGCGGATACGCCCGATTCCTGCTCGCGACCGAATTGCTCGGCGACCGGATCACTGAGTTAGCACGCGAAAACATGCGGCTTGGAGGAAAATACAAAGGTTTTCCAAATTTGGAAAACTATTCGGAGGTGCACCGTAACAGGGAGATCGCGAGAATTGCGAGGGTTGCTGTGGGGTATGTGGGGTATGCGCAGAAGCTCAGAAGACAAGCTGCCGACGAAATAAAGCAAGCCCTTTTGACTGGCGAGCTTCCCATCTATCGTGCGTTCGCGTTCCTGAAAGATTGCCGATCCCAGCAGGAATGCCTCGCGCGTTTTCGATCGGAGCGCACACGGCCGGTGGACGTGCGTCAGGCGATGCGCGATCTCCGTATGCAAAAGGAGGGTGGCGAGCGACTGAGTGTAGATCCGGTCTGCAGTGGCATCCTGCGGATACCCGCAGAGATAAGAGATCAAGTCCGCGTCGGCAGGATTCGCACCAAAGGGAACGTGTTGCTCGTCTCGAATGATTTGCTCGATCAACTTGATCGGACTGGAGACCTTTTTGATGGCCGATAAAAAGCTAGCAAAGATATACGAATTGTCCGAAGAGATCTGGGAGGCGATGAACATTCCGGATTCTAAAAAGAAGGCCTTACGAGGCGCCATGAAGTGCGGGACAGGAAAGCTTCGCGCCGATGAATACTCGTCGGGAGAGGAAACCTGCTATATGCAGCGCAGATGCAAGTTGCCCGCGTGCGCAGATTGCGGGGAGAAACGAGCCATCAAGTGGATTCGTAACCAGTTGTGCGCCCTCCCCAACATTAAGTGGTTGGGGATCACCATGACCATGCCCTATCAACTCTGGCCGGTTTTCCGGGATAACCAGAAGCTATTGGTGAAGTTGCCAGCGCTTGGCGCCCATGCCATTGACGAGTGGACCCGGTCTCATGCCGGGGCGGTCCCTTTCCTCATCACGGTCATGCAGACATACAACGGCGAACTGATCTTCAAGGTAAGCGTCATTTTCTGGCCGCCTTGTTTTGGGGTTGTTCAGGGTTCAAGCTCGACTCGTGGTGGCTATGTGGCCACGGAGGGCTTGGATGGATGAAGGGATAGAGACAGGTGAAGGCGCTTCCGGGCACCGGCGGTACTGGACTGCGGAGGAGAAGCGGCGGATCGTGGAGCTGACGTTGTCGTCGAGCCAGTCGGTTGCATCGCTGGCGCGGCAGCATGGCGTGAACGCGAACCAGGTGTTCTATTGGCGCAAGCTTTATCATGCGGGCCAACTCGGTGGGGAGAGTGCCGCTGACGCGTCAGGCGTTCGCCTTCTCCCAGTTTCGGTGGGCAACGAAGAGCCATCAGACACCGAGGCATCGGAGACAGAGCAGGCCACGCACGAGAGCGCGGAGCCGCCGTTGACGATGAACATCGAGTTTCCCGGCGGTGCGCTGGTCAGCCTTATCGGCGCAGTCGATGCCAAGATTGTTCGTGCGGTTCTTGAGAGTTTGCGCGGATGATCCCGGCTAACACACAGATCTGGCTTGTGGCGGGAGTGACAGATATGCGCAGAGGCTTTTCGAGCTTGGGCGGCTTGGTCCAGAGCACGCTCGATAAGAGTCCTCTGTCGGGGCAAGTCTTCATCTTCCGGGGCCGCAGAGGTGACCTGGTAAAGCTGATTTGGCATGATGGTGACGGGATGTGCCTTTTCCAAAAGCGGCTTGATCGCGGCCGTTTTGTATGGCCTCAGGCAACGAGCGGAACTGTATCGTTGACGCGTGCGCAACTTTCGATGCTGTGCGAAGGGATTGATTGGCGTCAGCCTGCGCGGACCTGGCAGCCTGCGATGGCGGTGTAAGTAATCACCTATAACTTATCGTCGACTTACTCTATTTTCTGCATGCGCCAGAGCATAACTTATGGCATACTGCGTACATGATTTGCGTGCATGCCCGTCCGAGCGAGATAGAGAAGATGGGCGCATCCGCGTTGAGTCATCTGGTGATTGCACAGATGGCACGGATCGAGCACCTTGAGCTTCTGGTAGCAAAGCTGAAGCGCGCACAGTTCGGTCCCAAGTCGGAGAAGCTGGCTGTCAACGAGGCACAGTTGACGCTCTGCTTGAGCGGTAGCGTGATCGAAGCTCAGCAGATTGCGCAGACCGATCCGCCTGAAGCGAACAAGGAAAAGCCCGCACCCGCCGCGCGCAAGAGCCGCGCTCTGCCAGCGCATCTGCGGCGCGAAGTCAGAACGCATCTTCCTGAACACAGCAAGTGCCCATGTTGCGATGGAGAGTTGCGCAGGCTGGGTGAAGACGCGTCAGAAATGCTCGAGTATATGCCGGCGAGCTTCTTTGTTATTCGCCATGTGCGCCCGAAGATGAGTTGCAGAAAGTGCTCCTGCGTGGTGCAGGCTCCGGCACCGGAGCGGGTGATCGATCACGGTCTGCCGGGACCTGGATTGCTGGCACATGTTGTCACTGCGAAGTTTTGTGATCACCAGCCTTTATATCGTCAGTCGCAGATCTTCGCTCGCGAAGGCGTCGAGTTGGACCGTTCGATCCTTGCCCGCTGGGTAGGTGAAGCCGCCGCGTTGCTGGCACCGGTGGCCGAAGTTCTGCGCCGCTATGTGCTGGCGACAGAAAAACTGCACGGCGACGATACTCCGCTGCCGGTGCTTGCGCCGGGAACCGGCAAGACCAAGACCGGACGCTTCTGGACCTATGTTCGCGACAACCGTCCGGCAGGCGACAAGGCAGCGCCTGCTGTGTGGTTTGCCTACTCGCCCAACCGCAAGGGCGAACATCCGCAGCGACATCTGGCCAAGTTCGAGGGCATCCTGCAGGCCGACGCGTTTGCCGGTTTCAATAGGCTTTATCAGGGCGGTGCGATTCAGGAAGCTCCATGCATGGCTCACATCCGACGCAAGTTCTTTGACCTGATGAAGGCGCATAACTCGCCCATCGCCACCGAAGCAGTGCATCGCATAGCCGCGCTCTACCTGATCGAGAAGGAGATCAAGGGGCGATCGGCAGACGAACGCCGCGCGGTTCGCACGGCACGCGCCAAGCCTTTGTTCGACGAGATGCGACGATGGCTCGAACAAGCTGTTACACAACTGACGCCGAAATCCGAAACCGCCGCGGCCATCCACTATGCCCTTCAACTCTGGGATGCGCTGGCGCGATATCTCGACGACGGTCGTATCGAAATAGACAACCTGATCGCCGAGCGAGCCCTGCGCCCCGTGGCCATCGGAAGGCGGAACTATCTATTTGCCGGCTCGGACGCAGGCGGCGAGCGCGCAGCCATCCTCTATGGTTTGATAGGAACAGCGCGGCTGAACGGCCTGGACCCTGAGGCCTACCTGCGCTACGTGCTCGCGCGTGTCGGCGAGCATCCTATCAATCGCATCGAGGAGTTGCTGCCATGGAACGTCGCCGGAAAACTGCTCCCCGCATTACAGAAAGCCGCTTAGACCCAACTGCCTACGACGCCTCCCCCTTCGCCGTCTCCATGTACCCGAACATCGACGAATTCACCGAGCACGGCCAGATCGTCATCGGACACATCGAGCCCATCGGCGGCGTGGCCATCGCGTCAGAGGGACGCCAGACCCTAGCCATGCTCCGCCGGCGCAAGGATGAACCCTTCAAGCAACTGCTCGCCCGCCTCGACACCGCCATCGCCAAAGCCACCATCGACGATGTCTACGTCGACGAAGTGAACACTCCGAAAGGCTGACGTGCACACTTCTTACGACCAGTCGTGTCCACTTCAGTCAATCGTGGACACATACGGTCCCATCCCTCACAAAGCCCCACCCCTCGTCCAGACGGCCAGAACGTCACGCTTACTCTTCAAGCCTCATCTGCATATCATTTGCTCTGGAGGAGGAATGGATACGGGCAAATCGAAGTGGATCGACAATATGGGGCTTGAAGGCGCTGTCGAGTCGATCATGGAGCTGTGGAGAGCGAAAGTGCTGGATTATCTGGCCGAGGCATACCGCGAGGGCTTCGCGAGGAAGTCGGTACCAAAGGGGTTCCTCAAGCGTCTGGAGTGGCAACGGACAAGGAAGTGGCACCTCTGGATCGAAGCTCGCACCAAGAACGACCTACTGAACTATGACGGTCGATATGTTGGCCGGCCGCCGATTGCCGAGAGCAACATCCTAAAAGTCACCGAAAAGGGTGTGCTGTTTATCGCGAAGGTCTATCCCGGCGAGAACGCGAATCCAAATGGCCGGCCAAGGGATCACAAGAAGATCGAAAAGCTAGTTCTGTTAGACCTGCGGAGTTTTATCAAGCGAATAACGAATCACCTGCCTGAGCGCTATCGACACAACGTCCGCTATTTTGGACTGCTCGCTCCGCGCCTGAGGCGGATTGCACAAACTGTCATCGAAACCAATATCCCGGACTCGGTTGCTCCCGAGGCTGCGAATCAAGCAACCCAAAGACTATGGCCGCCGAAGGACTCCCGGGGAAACGCGATGCGATGGATTCGCAGTGTCTCGCCCCAGGAGTTCGAGCGTCGCCAGAAGCACGGACGGAATCGCTGATACGTATATTCAGCAGAGCGTCTTGACGCAACAAATACTGTCTTGCACCCCGGGCGCTCCTCCGACCGGCCCTGCGATCTGCAACTCAGCCGTCTTAGTTGTGACGCTATTTTTGTTTTCCCAAAGTACTTTGAAAGATCAGAAGGCCTGCGACGGCGGAGACGAGCAGGCCTTTACGAATCTACGCAGCCTTCACTGAGGTGAAGTGAGAAGAACGCAATGCCCCATGCTGCTCCCCATCCTCAGCCTGCTCATCTGACCGCCGGTTTCCCGAGCGCCCATCTCCTCCCAATAACACCTGTTTTTGGAAGGATGAAACCGGCCGATTCCGGCGCTGCAGAATTAGGCGTTTCCAGCGCACGATTCCGGTAGGTTTTTGGAACGGCTCTGGAGAGCCCGACAGGCTGTGCCAACGCCGATGCCTAGCCGTTCAGAGATGACTTGCCACGAGGCACCGGCGGCACGGAGGGTGGCTGCTTGGCGAGGGTTAACGGCGACTGGCAGATCGCTGGCGCCATGGGCGTTTTGCGGTGACAAAGACTCCGTACAGCCCCGCCTGCGCCGCCGGATAAGACAAGATGCACCCGTTGCCCAGCAGGCAAAGCCCTGTCATAATGCCCATCTTGTATCCGAACCGTCGCATCAACTGCCCCGCCGGAATGGCCAGCAAAAAGTAGCCCAGGTAAAACCAGATCTGTACTCCTGCGGCGCTCGACCGGTTGATATTGAACGACTCCATGAATTGCCGAATCAGTATGTCATTCAGATTGTTCGGAATCGCCCACAGAAAGAACAGCGACGTGACCATCAGAAACGGCGACAGCCGCCCCGCAGGAATCAACTGGGCTTCAATGTCTTCGTTATTGTTCAGCGAGGGCGACTTGCCTTGCCCAACGGGCCCGACGGAGATGCTCAAGGATAATTCTCCCTTCTGGAACATGAGACGCAATGAGGCGACATGGCCTCAGAAAGTACGGCTTGATTTGTTCCACGCGCGCAGCAGCGCCAGCCAAAACGCCCGCGAAAGAGAAACCGGCACGAAAATGCTGGCTGCACAGCTCGCGCTAGAACCAAGTCAAGTTAGTGCTGCAGCGCCTCCTACGCCAGCTCAACCTTCAGCGTGATGCCAATATCGGAGATCTTTTCGGCGGGCATTTCCACCTTCAGCCCGTCCGCCTCCTGTTTCCATTTGAGCGAGCCCGGGTCCCCCAGCAGCTTCACGTGATGAATCTTGCCCGGGTTCTGCGGGCTGCCAGAGCCGAGCGCGCGAATCACGGCCTCCTTCTGCGGCCAGCCCATGACAAACGCGTAAAGCGTGCTGCCCTTCGTTGTGAAGCGCACATCTTCGGCGGTGAGGTCATTCTGCTTGTCTTCGTTGAAGTTTCCGGTCACGATTTTCACTTGTGTGGAGGGGCCTTCGCCGTAAATCTTCCAGGGGCGCGTCGCGTAGATGCCTTCACTGTTGATTTGCATCCACTCGGTGATGCCTTGCAGCACCTCCATCTCTTCGAAGTCCAGTTGGCCTGAATTGGGCAGCGGAAAATTCAGCAGCAGGTTGCCATTCTTGCTCACGATGTCGGTGAGCAGATCGATCACCTTCTTGGGTGTCTTGTATCTCTGCCCGCGCTTGTAGTGCCAGTCGCCCACGCAGGTATCGGTTTGCCAGGGATTCTCCGCGATGCCATCGGCAACACCGCGCTCCATGTCCCGCACACACATGCCGTCGGCAAACTGCCCGCCGTCGTCGGCCTTCTTGCAGTTGTAGACGGCTTCAAGCTTCCCATTGCGTTTGGCGTTGGTGTTGTAGAAGTGCGCCAGCAACTCGCGGCCGTATTTGCCAAAGGGCAAGCTGCCGTCGCTATAGAGAAGATCCGGCTGGTAGCTGTCCACTAGGTCCTTGATGCGATTGAACCACTTGATCTGGTAGGACTCGGGCACATCGCGGTACCAACTCTCGACCTTCGCCTGCGCGTTTCCGGAGTGATAAAGCTCGTCGTATGCCGGATTGGCGCCGTCATAAGGTACGCCCGCCATCGGGCCGGTCTTATCGGAGAGCTTGCTGACGCCAAACCAGTTCCAACTGGCGCCCAAGTGCTCGGTGACGCCGAAGCGCAACCCATGCTTCCGCGCCGCATCCTGCCACAGGCCCACTACATCCTTCTTCGGCCCCATCTTCACCGCATTCCAGCGCGTGTACTTCGAGTTCCATAAGTCGAAGTTATCGTGATGCACGCCCATGCTGACGAAGTACTTAGCGCCCGCCTTCTTGTATAGGCTCATCAAGTGTTCCGGGTCCCACTTAGCGGCCTTCCAGATATCGACCAGGTCCTTGTAGCCGACTTTGGAGGGATGCCCATACGTTTCCACATGGTACCGGTATTGGTCCGATCCCTGCATGTACATGTTGCGGGCGTACCAGTCGCCATCTTCGATGGCCGATTGCGGCCCCCAGTGCGCCCAGATACCGAACTTCGCGTCGCGAAACCAATTTGGAACCTCGTAGGATCTGAGAGACTCCCGGGTTCCGAGGAAGCCGTTGGCCTGGGCCTTTAGATACTTTGAGAGAGCAAGGGCGGAACATGCACCGCCCAACGACTTAAGCAAATCGCGCCTGTTCAATGCCATGGCAGTGGGTATCCTTTCGCGGGTAAGTTCGCATCTGGAAGCAAGGGATGCAATCTTCCCTGCTTGCGCCAAGGTTGCTTGTTCTATCTCGAATCCGAAACCAGTATCGCCTGGCGGAGCCGCTCTTCCGCTCCGGCGTTCCAGTAGCCGCAATCGAGTTCGAAGAAGACGGAGGTGTACGGTATCGTCATATCGGTCTTGACGATCAAAATGCGGTAGGCCTGCGCGGATTGGTCCAGCTTTTGAATGATCTGCTCGTGCGGAAGATATGTTACACAGGCGCCTTGCAGAACCCCATCCAGTTGCTGCCGGTACTCAACGATGCCCGGCGCGTCGATCTCCTCCACAAAGCCCAGCTCCCGGTCCGCATAAAGGTTGGCCCGGACGTGCCGGGACGCGCTGATGGCGTCTCTGACCATCCGCACAACGTGAATCTGGTCCGCATCCGCGGCCAGTGTCTCGATGCCGGGCTTCGATTGGGCAGGATAAGCCGAATCGGCAACCACGATCCAGTTGCGATGCCCAAACAGCGGCAGGCAATCGTTCAGTTTGCGCTCCCAATCGGATGTTGCGGAAGTTATTGCGCCAGTCATCGTTTTCCCCTCGTGTAAGCTCTACGCCAACTCTTCATCCTGGCACACGGCAACCTTGCCGCATTTGCCTGAGGCCATCAGCGCATAAGCGTCGCTGGCGCGCTCCAGCGGAAACCTGTGCGTGATGATATCGGCCGGATGCAGGTTCCAGCGCACCAGCCGCTCCACCAGCTCTTCCATCAGCCATGTCGAGGTGACCCACGATCCGTAAATCGTCTTCTGATCGTGAATGATGTCGGGCGACGGATTGAATTCCACCGTTCCCCCTTCGCCGAGAAAGACAATCTTTCCCCATTTGCGGGTGGCGCGAATGGCCGTTGCCCGCGCCGCATGGTGCGCCGAGCAGTCCACGGCGCGCTCCACTCCATAGCCGCCGGTCAGCCGCTTCACCTCGGCGGCGTTCTCCGGTCCCGAGGCCAGAACGGTATCGCAGAGGCCCAAGTCGATGGCGATCTTCATCCGTTCCGGAACCACGTCGATGCCAATAATCTTGTTTGCGCCTAATTTGCGGCAAAGCGCGCCTGTCGCAAGTCCCACCGGTCCCAGCCCGGTGATGAGCACGGCGCAGTTGCCGTCGACGCCGATCTTTTCCAGCCCCTCGTAGACGGTGCCGAATCCGCAGGCCACCTGCGCTCCGTCGGCATACGTGAGTGCATCGGGCAGCGCGATCAGGTCCTTCTCCTCGGCCACCATGTACTCGGCCATGCCGCCGTCCCGCTGCCATCCGTAGGCCCGGCGATACTTTTCGCTGGTGCAGGAGATCATGTAACCGCGCCGGCAGTCGTTGCACACGCCGCATCCCGAGATGTGATAGACAATCACGCGGTCGCCGGCTTTGAAGCGGCGGCAGCCCGGGCCAGCGGCAACGATCTGGCCCGCGGGCTCATGCCCGGCGATGAAGCCCTGGTACCCTTCAGGGCCTTTGCCGAGATGTTCGTGATAGATGCAGCGAATGTCGGAGCCGCAGATGGTGGAGGCTTTCACGCGGAGCAGCACTTCGCCGTGAGCCGGCTCGGGCACGGGCACGGTGCGCATCTCGACGGTCGAGTTCCCGGGCAGATAGACGGCGGACATTGTCGATGTCATGGGTTCAATCTCCAGCGCTGTGCGGTGAGCTCATAGCCAATAGCCAGAAGCCGGTAGCAAATCAGCGAACAGTCAAAACGAATAGCCAACAGCTAAAAGCTTAGAGCTGGCATTTACGGCGGGGTGATCTCCCCGTTGAGGTCCCAGAGATCCTCCCAGCTTTGGCCTTCCTTCCAGAGGAAGACCTGGCCCTTGATTAAACGGCAGTTGAGGTCGATGACGGTGATCGAGCGCATTTCCTCATCAGTGAGGGGATCGCTCACGACGCCCAGAAGATTGGCGCGGTAATTGTGAACCGAGAACGGGATCGGGATCTGGCCCCGCTGCACGGCCCACTTGATGCAGACGACTGCGGGATGGATACCGTGGCGCGCGGCGATTGCACGGATTACCGGGTCCTCAGTGGGCGATGTGTCCTCGGGCGTGTGGTCGCGCTCGGGGCGGCCCGGTGACCCGATGGGGCAATAGCCCACGGGCTGGATGCCGTTCGCCAGCACGAACTCAAACAGCTCCGGCTGCTGGAAGTGCGGGTGAAGTTCCATTTCGTTCACGGCGGGCTTGATGCGCGCGTCGCGCAGCAGGAGCTTCAGCTTGGGGATGGTCATATTCGATGAGCCGATGTGGCGCACCAGCCCCATCTCGACCAGCTCTTCCATCTTGCGCCAGGTCCTCATGTAGTTCTCGTGGATGTAGGGCTTGGCCTCGGCTGAGCGCGAAGTCACGTCGCAGGCCGGCGGATGGAAGTTCGGGAACGGCCAGTGGACGAGGTAGATGTCGAGATAGTCGAGGCGCAGATCGGCGAGCGACTTGCGGCACGAGGCGATCACGTCGTCCTCGCCGTGCTTGTCGTTCCATAGCTTCGACGTGATCCAGAGCTCTTCGCGGCGGATGCCGCTTGAAAGAATTTCCTCGAACGAAGCGCCGATCTCGGCCTCGTTGCCGTAGACCGAGGCGCAATCGAAGTGCCGGTAGCCAGCGGCGGCGGCGCCTTTCACGGTGGCCGCGACCTCGGCCGCGGAAACGTGATCGGACCCGAAGGTGCCCAGCCCGATGGCTGGCATCGTCGCGCCGGTGTGAAGGGTGCGACGCGGAACGGCCGCAGGATCGATCGGTGAGACAGAGGCGGAATTCGACATGCGATCTTCCTTGGGCCAGTAGAGTTATCGATTACTTTAAGGAAGAATATACCCGCCAACAGTGAGTGTCAACTTGCCTTCTTCTTTTGGCTGATTCGGTACTGGCTGGCGGCATGAATGGGCGTTGCCTGGCAGCTGGCGAGCCGGGGCTTTTTGCAGACGCCGGCGAGGACAGTCCGAGAACCCGACTTTGAGCCTGTACGAGATCGAATTGCGCTATGCAACCTTCTGCAGCGAAACGTTGACGATAAAGGTATCGTTAATGTAACGGATACAAAAGTATTTAGGGAGAAGCCTAGCCGGACTCTAGCACAAGGTTCGCATATTGAATGGTGTCACTGGTCCGAATGATCCCGATGGCATGCGGCACTCGTTTCTTAAGGTCGATGTGAGGCTCGAATTCGAGAGCAACGCCATCCAACGAGCGCTTGAAAGACAATATCGTCTCAGGACTATTTACCTCGTTGAACTCCGCAGCCATGAAAGCCCGGGCCACAATGAAGTTGCTGCGAATGGCCGCCAATACATCCAGAACTCGAGGGATTCCGTCAACCAAGGAAATATCTATGGTCTCAACTTCCTTCCAAAAGGGAAACCCACGATCCGCAATGACCAACGTATTGGTATGCCGGACAATGCTAAGCAACGAGTTGATTCTCGGGTTCAGGATTCCTGATTTCAGCATGCAGCGCAATCTCCCGGGGTCATTTCAATTGAATTTTAATCATGCACTCTTGCGGAAAGCGAATGATCGTCACGCTCTCGCTCCCACCGGCAGGGACCTGCACCGAATTCCACATCAGGTTCTGGATCTCCTTGACCGGCTTGCCATCGATAACCCGGATCACATCGCCAGCAAGAAACCCGGCTTTGCCCGCTTCGCTATGCCCGGCACGCTAGAAAGAATTACTCCAGATTCGCCTGGAGTTCCAGCGGTGGATAACTCATCCAGCCTGCTGATCTTGCGCGCCCTTGCACCGACCCGAAGAACGACCTGCCGACTCCGACTTCTGCTGAATGCCCCAACCCCGGCGCTATGCGTTGAAGGCAGCTCAGGCAGTCTGGCCATGGCCGGCAGGAGCCCGAGATTCATGGATGCCCGTTCGTACCTGGCATCGCATTCGATGGCGCGGTTACCTGTTCGATCACCGCTTTCCTGTCGGTCGAAGCCCGGACCACAAGTTGAGGCTGAATGATGATTATTTTATTGCGCTGTTGGGTCTTTGATTCCAGTAACGACAAGGTCAAGCGCCCAGCTCGCTCGCCGATCATGTCGGTCTGTTGGTCGATGCTCGATAGAGGGATGCGGAGTTCAGTATCGTAATGGAGGTTTCCAGATCCTATGACTGCGATGTCCTCTGGCACTCTTAAGCCTGCATCGAGAATGGCATGAATTGCTCCAATTGCCATGGGATCGTTATAGCAAAATACTCCATCAGGACGAGGATTCAGGGCCAGTAGCTGCCGCATCAATTCAGCACCGCTTTCCCTGCTTTGTACGTCCACCAACCGGGGCATGGACACATAACCTGAATGGGACTTCAAGTCGTGTTTGGCCAAGGCATTTTGATAGCCCTTAAAACGTCCGGCGCCTGGGCTATTATCAGGCCCACGTAAGTGAGCAATCCTCTTGCACCCTACTTCAACGAGATGTTCTGTGGCCAATAACCCGATCGCCTCGTTGTCGGTGCCAACGTAGTTAGCGTCCAACCCCGTGACATTGCGGTCTATCAAAACCAATGGCATCTTTTGATTTTGGATTCGCTCGAATACATATGGGTTGGTGGATGAGGGTGCGATGACGAGAGCATCCAACCGGCGGCCCAAGAGTCGGTTGATCTCATGCTTTTCCAGCTCGGCATCCTCTTCCGAGGTCGAAATTGTGAGGCAGTAACCCTTCTTCAGAAGCACCCTTGAAAGTGATTTTGCTACTTGTGCAAAGAACGGGTGCAACAGGTCGGGCACCACAAGACCAACCAGATATGTCTTTCCAGTGACCAAGCCACGTGCAGCTAGATTCGGGGTGTAGTCAAGTTCCTTAACACGATCCAGAACTCGCTTCCGGGTTGCTTCGCTTATGTCCTCGTGGTTCCGGAGCACCTTCGAAACTGTGACCACGGACACCCCGAGGTCACGCGCTATGTCCTTCATCGTCGTGGGCACAATCCCTTATATCACAATTACTGTGAAGTATGCGATACCTGAATCGTTACCTTCTGCCAGTTTCGCCGGGCAGTTCTTCGGGTTTGGATGGAAAAATCGCTGCGCCAGCTTTCGCCCGAAAGCGAAACCGCGGCCGCCATCCGCTATGCTCACTGGCGTTGGCGCGCCTTGATGTGCTATACCGACGACGGACTGCTTAAGATCGACAACAACGCCGCCGAACGCGCCTTGCGTTGCGTCGCCTTGGGACGGAAGAACTATCTCTATTGCCGGCGCCGACGCGGGCGGCGAGCGCGACACCGCCTCAGCGGCGCTTACCAATTTTATACCACGCTGCGCCTTTTCTGCTGGCGATAGGCCAGCGGTGTGAGGCCAGTTTCGGCTCGGAAGCGGCGGTAGAAGTTGCTGAGGTTCTCGAAGCCCGCCATCAGCGCAACTTCGGAGATTGCGTACGTGGTGGTCTCCAACAGAGAGGCAGCACGCCGCACGCGAAGCCCGAGAATCCACTGCGAGGGTGTCTGCCCAAGGTGGGTGCGGAAAGACCGGCTCAGATGGGCTTCGCTGCAGCCGGCCATGCGCGCCAACTGCGCTGGACCCTGGTTAAGTGCTGCATCGTAGCGGCTGAACTGTACCAGGGCGTAGTGCAGTCACGGAGGCACTGCAGTGGGGGAAACCAACCCCACAGGCGCCTCAGTGAGCCGGGCGACGGAGAGCAGGAACAAATCGAGAGTGGCCTGGGTGCGTGGCTGACTGAGCATCTCTGCAAAGAGGCTTGCGGCGGCGCGGTCGGTTGAAGGGTCCAAGGTCATTACCGGCGGCTCTGCGGCGTGTTCGCTGAAGAAGGCCCGCTGTTGCCAGCCATAGCGCTGGCGCAGTTGCGCCCAGGATGCGGCGGAAAAAGCCACATTGACAAACACAAAGGGTTCGCTGGAGAGTTCGGTGCGAAATCCGTGCTTGTCATTAGGCCTTACAAACACCATGTGCCCCGCGCGCAGGGGGTATTCGCGCTCTGCGCACCAGTGCCAGCCGCTTCCCGAAGCTACGCGGAATATCTCATAGTAGTCGTGGTGCTGGCGCACAACACCAGAAGCTGCCACTTGGTCCGCTTGAGAAATATGACAAGCCTCGCCCTGGGGCGTGTACTCGATCCAACGAAAGAGACTCATGAATCAAATTTCTACACTTTTTTGTTGAAAGGATGTAAGACTGTTTTGCTGGCGTGCTGTCAACTTAGTCATCATGGAGTGACCGGTCCCCCTGCGCTGGTCGTGGGTTAGTCTGTGAGCCGAAGTGGAGCACAGTTCAGAGCCACAAGCGGAGAGGAACCGGTCATGAAGGAAAAGGTACGATTTTT
>Ga0302197_10002462_pt1 | contig 17164 bp, 17 predicted proteins | sample II_Bog_N2_1_FD_193526 | JGI IMG/M metagenome (GOLD analysis project Ga0302197, IMG submission 193526) | Peat permafrost microbial communities from Stordalen Mire near Abisko, Sweden - II_Bog_N2_1 | ecosystem: Environmental > Terrestrial > Soil > Wetlands > Peat | place: Sweden: Abisko...
TCCTGGATACATGGCGGCATACCAGCGGCGGTCCCGCAACAAACTTTCTCGCAGGTTGGCAGTCTTCTTCATTGGTCCTCTCGATTGACCTCGACGTGGTAGCAAAGGGCGGAAAACTACTGGGGGTTTGGGGCGCCGTACACCGGACACCTCGGACGCAGTCATTGGCGACCTCAAAGAATCAAGGCCAGCGGCCTCCGATCCCAACATTAGGCAATCCGATCGAACGCACTGCACGGCCGCTGATTAAGAACGCGCTGGTTGGCGGACCGGTAGATCCCGACGCGCTTAGGTATCGGCGCAGGGAAGCTTACAACCGCGTCCAACGGACTGGCTGGATGCAGTTTTCAGGAGACATCGAACGGAACCTCGGGCTCTATGACGGATTCGATGGAAAGTGCGGAAATCAATGGCTAGCTGACTCGAAAGGCGATCCACACAGGCGTTACGAAAAGCTTGCCAGGCTGCTTGCGGACGATCGAGTCTGGGTCAACAGCGCATCGGCTACATGCACTCAGTTCATGGCAGTTGAATTCACGGCACTCGGGACACCGGGCGCGTTAGCCGGAGATTGCGGTGGTCGCACGCCTAACTACGACGCCAGCAACATCTTTCGATCTTTGTTAATAGACGGTACCAGCATAGGTGGCGTAGACGGTCTCACGCGTGATGAGAAGACGCACTCAACGATTGATTTCCCCTTTTTAGCGGCTCCATGAAAGAAAGAGCAGGCTGAAACGCATGGCGTGAACAAGGTCTCGACGACAGCGGCACTTCGAAAGGTGATCCTGTTGGTGACTTTCGGATCGTCGTGGAGATTTTATCGAACACCCTCACACGGAGATTGCGGAAAGTAACTATCTGCGAGACCATCCCGACTCAAAGTAGCTTGTCTCGTTAACTAAACACAAACTCTCAGGAGACGACAGCGTGAGACATTTTGGATACCGATCGGCGGTCCTCGCAACTGTTCTCGCAACCTATTGCGCTGCGTACGCCGCGCCAGTTGCCGAACCATCATTCATTACAACCAGCAGCGCCATCGCAATTCGAAACCTGGACCAACAAATTGCCCAATTGGGAGATCAGCCCGGCGTTGAAGAGCTTCTTCTCGTCAGGCAGCGATTTCTAAGTGACTACGAGGCCTTGGATAGGGCGTACGCGCTTACAGAAGGTCGATCTCAGACCAGCGCAGACCTCTTGCGCCGCGCCCGGACACGCGCGACGGTGCATCGGTTTGCTGATGCCCTCAGCGACATAGCAGCCGCCGAGCGTCAAGGCGCAACCCCTGAGGAGACGAGAGGTTTGCGTGCCTCGATACTTGTTGCCACTGGTCACGCTAGTGATGTGATCCCGGAGTTGCAAGCGGACTTGGTTCACCGGCCGGGCTTTGCGTCGCGGAGCGCTCTGGCCGCCGCATACGTTGAGGTAGGCCGCTTAGCCGAAGCAGATCGTTTATACGTTGCGGCCCTCGACGACCTTGACACCACATTACCTTTCCCCTATGCGTGGATCTACTTTGCCCGCGGCTTAATGTGGGCCGATCAAGGCGGCGATCCGGCGCGTGGAGAGGCTAACTATAAGCGCGCGCTCACATACCTGCCAGAGTTTGTCGCAGCGAATGCCCATCTCGCCAAACTCGAGGCCGCCCGCGGAGACACGGCATCTGCAATCGAGCGGCTCGAACCCGTCGTTGTGGCGAGCAACGATCCTGAAGCCCTCGCATTGCTCGGAGGACTGCACGTCAAAGGCGGCGACACAGTACATGGTCAGGAGGAAACATCTCTCGCTCAGCAGCGCTACGAATCACTCTTGGCGCGCTATCCATTGGGATTCGCGGATCACGGCGCAGATTTCTATCTTGGACCTGGCGCGGATCCGGAGCGCGCGTGGATTCTGGCACAACAGAACCTTGCAAATCGAGAAACTGACAGAGCCTATGCGCTGGCAATCAAGGCCGCAGAGGCGACTGGACGATATCAGGAAGCGTGCGATCTTCTTCTGAAAGCACAATCGCAATCGAATAAATACAAGAGCAAACAGGTTAGCTTTCTGAAAAAGAACATGCGGTAAACGTACAGAATCGACAATCTGGTTTTGCTATCTTGTTTTGCGCGAACGCTCACGCCCTCCGGTCCTGAATAGAAGGCAAAATGATATTCTCCTCTCTGTAACTGGTTGGGGGGAGTGTGGGCTCGAAGAACAAGAATGGGAGTGTCACGGAATTTTGTGCTCAATCCCTGTTCCACTCTCCGACCGTCAAGATTCGCGACGTGTATTGCCAAGGAAGTTGTCGCGGTCAGAGCGCCGAAGAGTATGCGACAGCTACCGAACTCGTCTTCCCGTATCGAGGCGTCTACATGCGCCATCTTGGGAGCGACCAGGCGGTAGCGGAAGCGAACCAAGTGATATTCTTCAATGCTGCCGAAGGCTACCGTATTAGCCATCCAGTCCCGGGGGGAGACGCGAGCCTGTCGTTGGCAATCAGCGAAGAGCAGCTCCTTGAACTGGCGCCCGCAACTCTTCTTTGCGATAAGACAACCCCTGCATTTCGAGGACAGCGTCTGCGGATCGACGCGCGGGCCCAGGCGCTTGTTGCTCTTTTGCGCCATAGCCTGCGCGAGGACATTGCAGAGCCACTGGAAGCCGAGAGCCTGGCGCTAACCTTGATCCGCCGTGCGTTGGGGCCACGCACCACGCATGAAGCGTGCGCGAGCCTCGGGCGGCAGCGGCTGGTTGACCGGGTCAAGCTTGTCTTGGCAAGCGATTTGACTCGACGCTGGACACTGGCCGAAATCGCTGCGGAAGTTCGTGGTTCGCCGGTCTATCTCACCCAGGTCTTTCAACAAGTCGAGGGCATGCCTCTCTATCGTTATCAACTGCGCCTGCGATTGGCGCGGGCTTTGGACCTTCTTGCCCAATATGACGATCTGACCACTCTGAGCCTCGATCTCGGCTTTTCGAGCCACAGCCATTTCAGCGCTGCATTCCGAGAAGCTTACGGACACTCACCCTCCGAGTTCAAGCAGTCGGCGCTCCGCCGTTAAGAACGCCCCGGCAAATCGCTAAATAATCTGACAGCGACGCTCCCTCCGTTCATGGCCTACTGGATTTACCCGCAGCTCGGGTACTGAAGGAGAAAGTCATGGCTGAGAGAACGTGTGCGGCGTGCGATTGCGCGCTCGATGGAGATTCCATCAAGGTCACCATCGGTGGCAGAACGGTTGAGGTTTGCTGCAATGAGTGCGCCCAGAAATTGAATGAAGCGGCTGCTTCCGCTGCCATATCAGGGAGAGGCTAGACCATGGCTGCAGATAGATCCTCAGCGATCCGGCGCACAGTTGAGATTCCCTCCGGACGTATCAGCTATTTGGAGCAGGGTAGTGGGCCAGTTGCATTGTTCGTGCACGGCGTACTGTTGAACAGCTATCTTTGGCGTCACCAATTGGCCGGCCTATCGGACATTCGGCGCTGCATCGCCGTTGACCTGCTGGCGCATGGCGACACTGAAATCGCTCCCGATCAGGATGTGTCGGTTACAGCCAATGCCAGGATGCTCAGAGAATTCCTCGACGCTTTGGCCATCGATCAGGTTGATCTGGTGGGAAACGATAGCGGCGGCGGCATCGCACAGATCTTCGCCGCACTGAATCCGGAACGCGTCCGCAGCCTGACGCTCACCAACTGCGATACGCACGACAACTGGCCACCTGAAGCATTCAAGCCATTTCTGGCGATGGCTGCGTCCGGCGGTTTGTCCGGAACGCTGAACGCCATGCTGTCGGACAAACAAGTCTACCGTTCGGCCGGGGCTCTCGGTCCCGCCTATGAGCATCCGGAACAAGTAAGCGACGACACCATCGAGACATACCTGCGTCCGCTGGTCCGAAGTGAACGGCGTACGCATGACTTAAAACGGTTCCTCGCCGCTTTTGACAACAGCCACACAGTAGCGATTCAAGACCAGCTGAAGAGCCTTCAGGCACCGACACTTATCGTATGGGGAACGGATGATGTCTATTTCGATCTGAAATGGTCCCATTGGCTCGCTGACAACATCCCCGGCACACGGCGGCGTGTCGAGTTTAAGGACGCCAGAATCTTCTTCCCCGAGGAACGCTGGCAGGAATTCAACGAAGAACTACGCGCACACTGGCACACAAGCCAATAGAAAGGCAACAATGACCGTCGAAACAGCAATCGGGCAGTCGCAAGGCTTTCAGGAATACGGGATGTACGATCAATCGCGAAAGGCTGTCCAATTCCGGGCACTGCACATCCCCGGCAAGCCACTCGTCCTCTTCAACATCTGGGATGTGGGCAGTGCCCGGGCTGTCGCCGCGGCCGGTGCCAAGGCAATCGCTACGGGCAGTTGGTCGGTCGCACATGCGAATGGCTATGACGACGGCGAGCAGACGCCGCTCGATCTGGCAATCGATAATCTGCGGAGGATTGTCAGTGCGACTGATCTTCCAGTCACAATCGATTTGGAAAGCGGCTATGGCGTCACGGCGGAGGAGCTAGGCAGCACAATCCGCCTCGCAATCGAAGCAGGAGCCGTAGGCTGTAATTTGGAAGACAGCATTCCGGCAAGCGGGATAATACGGTCCGCCGCCGATCAGGCGGGCCGCATCAGAATTGCGCGGCGCACCGCAAATGAGGCGAAAGTCCATTTCTTCATCAATGCTCGGACCGACATTTTCTTTCAAGAACCGGCCAATCAGCATGACGATGCCATGATCGTAGAGGCAGTTGAGCGGGCGCATGCTTATGCGGATGCCGGCGCAGATGGGCTCTTCGCACCAGGTCTTACGAACCTGACTCTTATTGCGCGACTGGCTGAAGCCTCGCCGCTCCCGATTAATATCATGGTGGTCGACTTCACTTCACCGCTTAGCGCTCTCGCAGAGCAAGGCGTTGCCAGAGTGAGCCATGGACCGCGCCCCTACCTGTTAGCGATGAAGGTATTGGAAGAAGCGGCACGCGACGCGAACGACGGATCTTGATGCGGCACATGAGTGACCCTTTGCCGTTGCTGATCGATCGGCTTGATACACCCATCGGCGAGATGCTGATCGTTAGCGATCACGAAGGGAATCTCCGTGCCGCGGATTGGGCAGATCACGAGACTCGCATGAACCGTCTGTTGATGATTCACTACGGTCAAAGCGGTTTCAGGCTCGATCCGGCTCACTCGTCCAACGGTTTGACGGACGCGATCAACAGGTATTTTCAGGGAGATCTAACCGCGATCGACAATCTGCCAACAAAGACCAATGGCACGCCTTTTCAATGTGAGGTTTGGCGGGCGCTGCGAAGCATTGCTTGCGGGACGACCGTCTCGTACATGGAACTCGCCAAACAAATCGGCCGGCCCGCGGCTGTCAGGGCGGTAGGCTCGGCCAATGGGTCCAACCCAGTGGGAATAATCGTTCCGTGTCATCGCGTAATCGGGTCCGACGGTTCGCTCACCGGATACGGTGGCGGAATCGAACGCAAACTGTGGCTTCTGAACCACGAAGCCAGTGCAGCGATGACGCGGAGTTAATCACGGTGCGTCTGTCGTTAGCTTTCCCGCTATCCGTGATTTCCAGGTCTTCGGACTGAAAAGCCGGATGTTAGGCAACGTCGCCCAGCAGATCCATTGCTTTGTCTGCATTGGAAGTCAGGACGCTCAGGGTGATCGCTCCCGAGTCCATGCCTGCAAATGTGCTGACGCGCGTTCCAATCGTTCCTGATCGTCGGCTAGCGCTGCCAGGTCGCGGGAGACGGTTTCTGTCGCCCATCAATTGCGAAGTCAGACTTGCGAGGCCGCTCTTGCGTGGCCCGTTGTTGTCGCTTCCGGCGCGCGACACCACGTGTGCGGTGAGCAGCGGCAGGGCGTGCCGCTCGACCAGCAAGACCTCCAGCCCGTTCTCGAGTTTGAATTCCGCGGGTGCGGGCAAATGCAGCGCGGGAGAGGGATCGGCTGCGGGCCTGGTCTTGCGCCATTGCTGCCAATGGGCCACATCCAGGACTCGCTCCTCACCGAAGAACAAGCCACCTAAGAGTCAATCCCGCTAGCTACTTCGCCGACTCCGGTAACTCAAATTCAATTCCAGCTTCCGAATTCGCCTTCGCCGTTGCAACCATATCGATCTGGTCAATCGGGATCACGCGCTGATGCCGATCCCACACATACACCGTGTTCCGCGTCAGCACATAGTCATGAATCTGCACCGGTGCGCGCCCATCCTTGAACACCAGCGTGACCCCTTCCTCGTTGGCAAGCCCCTCAGTCAATTGCGAACCGGCAGCGGGTGGTGGGTAAATCCCGGCGGGCTGAGGGTACATCCCTTGTGCTTGAGGAGGCTGCTCCGGATACGGTGGCAGCATGTCAGGCGCCTGATAACCGTTCTCCAGCGGAGTCGAAGCCGCGTTGTAGTCGTAACCGTCCGGGTAGTCAAGAATATAAGGCCCCGGGACACCATACCCAGACACGCCATAGAAAACCGTCGATCCATAGGGCGACACATACGGTCTGCGATGCTCATAGCGCCGTCGATAGGTTTCGCGCCCCCCCGCATTCTCGCCTGGACCACCGCCAGCACCCCTCTGCATCCCCTGAACAGTCCCAGGCGCCCTGCTGGGCATCACGCCTCGATACCCTGAAACCACTCTGGGACCGGAAGAAAATCCGACATGCCCACCCGAGGAATGTCCGGAAAAACCACCCCGCGCCCCGCCCCGCTGAGCGCACACCGGCACCGCGATCCCCGCGACCATCAACGCAACTGCAACAAGACGCTTCATGAGCACATATTACGCCTGTTTTTAATTACTGAAGTGCGCGATTTTTGCTTCCGGTCAGAAAATACAATTTAAATACAATTCGAAATTGAGCGGCCCAGCATGCACCCGTGCAGCCTCCCGCGAGCGCCCGCCCCACGCAGGTGCCTACCGCCGCAACCCCTTCAAAACCTTCGCCGTAGTCACCACCTGCCCCACATGCCGCTGCGTATGGTCGGCCATCGGATCAACGCACGGGTGAGAGCGAGAATGTGGGGCCGTTTTTCGAAGTTCCCTGAATCACCAGAAATTCAACGTCGGACGAATACGTAGCGTGCTGCCCAGTATTCACCAGTTCTGAAAACCAAATCTCGTTTTTGATCGGTTCTTCTATACCCTCGGGGACGGGTTCCTGATGGACGATTCTGCGATCTTTCGTGAATACGAGTTCGCCCTCCAGATCGCTGGTCTCTACGCCGTCAACACCCACTACCTTTCTACGTTCAACCGGAGATACGCCTACTGCGAAAACATACATCCAGTCCCAATCAAAGCTCGTGATGTCGCGAAGACACAACTGGCACGGCTTGCCGGGAGAACAATTGTGCTCGATGTGGCGAATCAGCTGCCTCTGCACTTGAAATGATTCCGGCGAACGCAGCGAAAAACATCCAGAAAGACACAAGACCGCAAACAGCACCAGAATTGCGGCTCGCATCTCGCCTCCTATTGCTTGCAGAATTGGCTTGCGATCTGCAATTCAACTACCGTCGCAAGCCCCTCAGAACCTTCGCAGTAGTCACCACCTGCCCCACATGCCGCTGCGTATGGTCGGCCACATGAACCAGCGCCCCACCAATCGACGTCGGCAGCTGTTTCCGCCCCACCCCGCGAAACGTGTCGAGATCCGCCGTTGCCAGTACCCGCACCCGTTCCGCCGCATTGCTGAAGGCGACCTCGACATCAGCCAGCAGCATGGCGAGCGTCTCATCGCCAAGCTTCTCTGCTTTCAGGGTCGCCAACTGCGGCTCACTGAGTTGTTTCCCCTCCGCATACGTAAGCAGCCGGTCCGTTGATCCGGCAATGTGGCGCAGATGAAAGGCCACCGAAGTGAGTCCAAGCGGCTGGGCGTGGATCTGGTTGTCCGTCAGTCCTTCGGTCCATTTCGCAAGATCATCGAGCGCCAAGTCAAAGGCATGCAGCACAGCCCGCCCCACCGCCAGAACCTCAGCATGGGTCCCGCGTAACCAAGGCTCTATATAAGGAACAGAAACAGGAGGAGTGCTCATCCCGCGCTCTTAACCCGCACCACCGTAATCTTGTCAAATCCCTCTTCAAACACCGGCGGCTTCAGCTTCTCCGCCATCTTCCGCATCACGTCTTCACTCACGCTGCGGTCGCGCTGGCTATTGCGCTGCAAACACACTTCCAGCGGCACGTCGAAGAAAACCGCCTGCACTTCATACCCAAAGCTCTTTCCCATCTTGATCCATTGCCGCCGCTCATGAATCGACAAATTCGTCGCATCCACATAGTTCCACGGCATCCGCGCAATCAGGCGCGCCCGCAGCAAAGACCGCAGCGTCGAGAAGACCAGCCCCTGGTACCGCTGCTCCTCCACATCGTCAAAAAGGATGTTCCGCAGCAAATCGCTAGAAAGCGGTGTCACGCCCCGGCGCCGGAACCACGTCGTCTTGCCCGACCCCGGCATCCCGATCGCCAACACCACGTAGCCCTTCGGCGCCAGCGGCGATCGGCTGGCCGCCTCTGGCTCAGCCGTAGGCAGCGACGGAATCTCCGGTTGCGTTTCCAACTCGAACCGCCCCGATCCCGCCGCTTCGTCCCAATCCTGCTTGCTTGGCCGGTCCGTCCGCGGCGGCCGCACATGAGCCGGAGCTTTTGCCGCCGGAGCCCGCCCAGGCTGCTCTTGCACACGCGGAGGCGCTGCTTGTTTAGCCCCTGCGACGCCGCGCGCTGGTTCATCCGGGTAAAACGGCACCAGCGGAGCTAGTTGATTCGAAGGAAGTTCCTGGCCAATCTTGCCTGTGGACTCCGAAGTATTCGGTGCACGTCTCGAGCGTCTTCTCATTCCGCCTTCTACCTTGCTAGTTACCCGAATACCATACTTGCCAAGGCCGCTGCAAATGATGTGCAGCCCATCACATACAGTCGTGAACCATACAAGGCATCCTAGCGATGAGCGGTTTTTGGTGCGGGTCCGCTGCGTAGTCAGTTTTAACGTCGCTACCCCGCGCCGGAGTGTTACGATCAAGGGTTTGGTGGAATAGCCTTCTGGGGATTATCCAGACGCCGAATGCAGCAAGGCTAAACTTCGCAGCTCTCACCCATAGCCTCAGCGATTACGAAGGAGAACACAACATGGCAGTTAAGGTTGGAATCAACGGCTTCGGCCGAATTGGCCGCAACGTTTTGCGCGCCGCGCTTGGCAATCCAGAAATCGATTTTGTTGCCGTCAATGACTTGACCAGCCCGGCCACCCTGGCCCACTTGCTCAAGTACGACTCGATCCTCGGTAACCTGAAGAATGAGATCACATCCGGCGAAGGCTTCATCACCGTCGACGGCAAGAAGATCGTTGTCTTCTCGGAGCGCGACCCCGCCAAGCTGGATTGGGCTTCCGTCGGCGCGCAGATCGTCGTCGAGTCCACCGGCCACTTTACCGATGCCACCAAGGCCAAGGCGCACCTCGGCGCGACCGTGAAGAAGGTCATCATCTCCGCCCCCGCCACCAATGAAGACCTCACCGTGGTCCTGGGCGTCAACGACGACAAGTACGACGCGTCAAAGCACAACATCATCTCGAACGCCAGTTGCACCACCAATTGCCTCGCGCCCGTAGTCAAGGTCCTGCTCAAGGAATTCGGCATCGTCAGTGGAATCATGACCACCATTCACAGCTACACCAACGACCAGGTCATCCTCGACTTCCCGCACAAGGACCTCCGCCGCGCCCGCGCTGCCGCCATCAACATGATCCCCAGCTCCACCGGCGCTGCCAAGGCCCTCAAGCTGGTCATCCCCGAAACCGCCGGCAAGCTCGACGGCTTCTCCCTCCGCGTTCCCACTCCCAACGTCTCCATCGTTGACTTGACCTTCATCAGTGAGAAGACGACCGACGTCGCGTCCGTCAACGCCGCCCTCAAGGCCGCCGCGGAAGGCGAACTCAAGGGCATCCTCGGCTTTGAGACCAACGAACTCGTCAGCTCTGACTTCAAGGGCAACAAGCTCTCCTCCATCGTCGACGCGCCTCTCACCAAGGTCGTCGGCAACAGCGTCAAGGTCCTCGCCTGGTACGACAACGAGTGGGGCTATTCCAACCGCGTAGTCGACCTCATCGGCTTCATCGAGAAGAAGGGCCTGTAAAAAACAGTTGCCAGTTTTCAGTGATCAGTGGTCAGTCGATTCGCAGGGCTAGCCACTGACCACTTCTCTTGAGAACTGACAACTGACGCCCACCGGCGAAGCCGACTCACGGGAGATGAAACTGTGCCCCATTCATCAAGCGCTTTTTGCTCGATGAGTGGGAGTCGATGAAGGCCAACCAGCAAAGTGCTCTGAATCTGTTTCTTTCTAGACAACTCATCATTGACAACTGATATGCGACAAAACATTAGTGGCGCTTCCCCCTACGAGCCCATCATCGGCTTCTCCCGCGCTGTCCGCGTCGGGAACTCCGTGCACCTTGCCGGAACTGGCCCCGTTGGCGCGGACAGCGAAGACGTAACTGGCCAAACTCGCCGCATCTTCGCCATCGCCGAAAAAGCCCTCGCAGAAGCGGGCGCAACCCTCGCAGACGTGGTCCGCACCCGCATGTTTCTCACCCGCGCTGAAGACTGGGAATACGTAGGCCGCGTCCACGGCGAGTTCTTCGGCACCATCCGTCCCGCCGCCACCATGGTCGTAGTAGCCGCGCTACTCAACCCCTCCTGGCGCATCGAAATCGAAATGGACGCCGTCATTCAAGACTCCGCAGCGACCGAAGCTGGACCCGGCCACTGACCACTGACAACTGATCACTGACCACTGTTTTTAAGGAAGGCCCCATGCCCAAGCTCTCCATCCGCGACATCGATCTCAACAACAAGCGCGTCTTCATCCGCGTCGACTTCAACGTCCCGCTCACTGAGGACGGCAAGGAAATAACCGACGACACTCGCATTGTGGCCACGCTGCCCACCATCGTCTACGCCATCAAGCACAATGCCAAAGTCATCCTCGCCTCGCACCTCGGCCGCCCCAAGGGCAAGCCAAATCCCAAGTACTCGCTCCGCCCCGTCGTCGATCGCCTGCGCGAACTCCTCGACAAGGAAATCGGCTCCTTCGAAAACGTAGCCTTTTCCCCCGACTGCATCGGCCCCATCGCCTATGAAATGGCGACCAAGCTCGAATGTTGCCAGGTCCTGCTGCTTGAAAACCTACGCTACCACGCCGAAGAAGAAGCAAACGATCCCGCTTTTTCCAAGTCCTTGGCCCTCCTGGCCGATGTTTACGTGAACGACGCCTTCGGCTCCGCCCACCGCGCCCATGCCTCAACCGAAGGCATCACCCATTTCCTCAAGCCCGCCGTCGCCGGCCTGCTCATGGAAAAGGAAATCACTTACCTCGGCAAGGCGCTTGAGGCCCCCGAGAAGCCATTCGTCGCCATCATCGGCGGCTCCAAGATCAGCGGAAAAATCGACGTCATCGATAACCTCCTCGACAAGGTTGACACGCTCGTCATCGTCGGCGGCATGGCCTACACCTTCCAGCGCGCCCTCGGCGTCTCCACCGGCAAGTCCCTCGTCGAAGAAGACAAAATCGACATGGCCAAAGCCGCTCTCGACAAGGCCAAGGCAAAGGGCGTCAACCTGCTCTTGCCCGTTGACAATATCCTCGCCGACGCCTTCTCGCCCGACGCCAACACCCAGCCCTGGGACACCTCCGTCAACTTCCCCGCCGACTGGCAGGGCCTCGACATTGGCCCCAAGTCCATCCTGGCGATTGAGAAAGTCGTCGCCACCGCCAAGACCATCGTGTGGAACGGCCCCGCCGGCGTCTTTGAGTTTCCGAAATTCGCAGTCGGCACCAACGCCATCGCCCACGCGGTAGCGAATAACAAATCTGCCATCAGCATCATCGGCGGCGGCGACTCGGTCTCTGCCATCAACCAGGCAGGGGTCGCCGACCAGATCACCCACATCAGCACCGGCGGCGGCGCCAGCCTCGAATTCCTCGAAGGCAAAAAGCTCCCCGGCGTAGAAGCCCTCACCGACAAGTAGCGAAAAGCTTTGTGCCCCATTCATCGCAGAGTCTCATCGTGCGATAAGTGGGATCGTCGGGAAGCACCGTGCCCCGTTCTCGCGCCTTTTTTCTGGCGTGAGGGCGGGAAGCATGAAGCCCATGCGAGCCTGCAGGTGCCCCACCGCATGTGGCAACTGCACAGACAACAACAACTCAATTAACTCACTCGTTTTCAATGCCTTACGCCTGTATCTCGTGCATTTTCTGCGCATTTTCCAAAAGAATGGCTAACTCTCAACAACCCTCTGCCTCGTTTAATCAAACTCTCTACAACCGAAACATATTGGAAAGGCTGCCCGCAAGGTACGTGTCTCAACGAGTCGCAACCATGGCATCGGCCTTTTCGATGCTTCCGTAACCACTTCAGCAGCCTTTTCAGCTAGGTTGCGCACCCCTCCGATTGAACCTTTAACGAAGGAGGTCAGACCGCTGAACCCTTCCGCACAATGTACGATCTCTTTATAGCCCCCACCAACGTCTGGACCTTAAAAGCCCATTCAACGGACCACAATAAAGGGGCATGCAACCCGGGAGTCAACCATGCCGGCTTCACCACACCCCGCGCCGGACCTTCCCAGGTTCACTCCAACTCTTGAGCCCGCCCTGGTTCGCGAGCAGCTCAACCGCCTGCTCGCCCATTCCCTCTTCTCGCACAGCAAGCGCTATCCCGTTTTGCTCGCCTATATCGTTGAACAGACACTACTTGGGAATGCCCAGTCCCTCAAGGAACGAACCATCGGAGTCGAAGCTTTTGGCCGCACACCCGATTACGACGTCAATATCGATCCTGTCGTCCGCACCTCCGCCGCCGAAGTGCGCAAACGCCTCATTCAGTACTATTACGACACTTCACACATCGGCGAATTGGTCATCGAGCTTTCCGCGGGCTCCTACATCCCCGCCTTTCGCGAACCAGACCTTCCGCGCATCGAGGTCGCAGATTTCGAAACAAATGGAGCTGCTCTAACTTCATCCCCGCAAGAATCAGAACCCGTTTCAAATGAGTCCCATACGAGCGCTATTGAAGTGCCAATCGCGTATCTCAAACATCCCTCCAGAGCGCGCGCAAACAGAGGCATCCAGTGGACTCAACTCGTCATTCTGCTGATGCTGGCCCTGGGTGCGGGCATCGTCATTGGTCGCCACCGCCCGACTCCGCCCGTCTCCAATATGGAGAAATTCTGGGAACCGATTACCACCAGCCCCGGCCCTGTCACCTACTGCATTGGCGAGCCCGGCACCGCCGCGGATCTGCGGAGAACATCGGCCTCGTCTGAGAACGATCAGTCCCCTGCGGCGCGTCTCAATGTTTCCGACGTCATCACGCTGTCCCGCTCCATCGTCCCGCTGGTTCCTCGCAACATTGCTTTTCGCGTGCTGTCATCCCCTGAAACAAGCTTTGCAGAGTTGCGCGAGGGTCCCAACGTGCTCATTGGAGCCTTTTCAAATGTTTGGACCATGCGCGTAACCGAAAAGCTGCGCTTTGGGTTCGAGAGGGGCGATGGAGTCTTGAAGCTGGTTGACCGTAAGAGTCCCGGCTCAGCTCCGTGGAAACTGCAGCTCGATCCTTCCGGCCGCAACATCGTCCGCGACTACGCTATCGTGGCTCGCATCCACGATAACCTGACCGGGCAGCCAGTCATCATCATCGCCGGAATTCTGGGCTCAGGCACCGAAGCCGCTGGCGAAGTCCTCTACAACCCTGCTTACCTCGACTCTCTGCTCCAGAAAGCCACCGCAAATTGGGACCAGAAAAACCTCGAGGCTGTAATCCAGACTGATGTCGTTGAGAATCACCCCGGTCCACCCACAATACTTGCCGTGGAAACATGGTAAGAGTCTCCAAGACTGTGCTGCCCCTCTTAAATGGGCTTGTTTCCTGTATCAAGCCTCCAGCGCCTGTATGATACATTGGCGCGGATATTGGAATGAGTGCCATTATTCGTTTTGATTCAGTTACTTGCCATTCACTACATCCCCTCTTTACTCGATGAAGCTTTTCTTCTGGACAGTGCTTCAGTTTCAATGGAGTTGTCCGGAAATAGCTCTTGAAATGGTTCTGGAGCAGCGGCTCTGATCCGCCCGGGCAGAGGAGATATCTATGAAGCGTATATTCGCAGTCGTATTCCTGATGGTTCTCTGTTCGCTTTCATTGCACGCTGCACAGAATTCACTGAAGGTGACTCTGGCAGCTCCCACCAAGGTTGGCACCGCAACCCTGCCCGTCGGGGAAGTCAAAATCTCCTGGGCGATCAGCGGCGCAGAAGCGCAGCTCACGTTCCAGCCCCAGGGCCAAAAGGCAATTACGGTTCCGGCGCAGGTCGTTGAAGCGAAGAGCTTTAACCATGCACTGCAGACCGGCAATGTGAAGGGCGTGGAAACCCTTCAGTCAGTGATCATGGAGAAGATGACCTTCGTTCTGGCTCCGACCCCGGCAACAGGCAACTAACTGAACTCTATTCTCAGAATCGTTTGACTACCCTCCCCTTGTCCCCGGACAAGGGGTTCTTTTTTTGAGCGGATTTTGTGGATGCAACCGGGTTCAAACGGCTGCATTCAGGGTTGCGCACCATAGCTGAAATGGCTGCAGAAATGGTTGCAAAACATGCGAAAGGGTTGAACCTGTGGTTGCGAGTCGCGGAGACACGTACCTTGCGGGCAGCCTTTCCAATATGTTTCGGTTGCAGAGAGTTTCATTAAACGAGGCCACGGGTTGCTGAGAGTTAGCCGTTTTTTTGGAAAGCGCGCTGATGTTGCACGAGTTATTGGCATAAGTCATTGATATAAGGCTATTTATTACGGTTTTGTTAACCGTGTATTGGGCGCAGTTTCTGGGGCGGAGCAGGCGCCATCAAGTAGCATTCTATTAAGACAGGTTGGCGCAATAGACCGGATCATGAGGAAGGCCCGATGCCCTACTACACGCGAGTGCTTACAAAGCAGGAAGAATTCCCTTCCCTCGAAGAACTCGCCCAATTTGTCCGCTCCGAACACCCCGGTTACAAGCTGACCCTCGAAGATGGCACTGAAGAAGACTGGGAGTCACTCCTCCTCTCCGGCGATGATGAAGTAGAAGTCGCCGTCCTCGAGCGCAGTCCTGTCTTTGACGGTTCCAGCGGCCAGGATGACGTCGCCGACTTTATCATCGATATTGAAGACTGCAAGCCCGACACCGGCGTTGAATGGCTCACTGAATACCTCGGCGAAGTGAAAACCATATACGCGTTTCAGCATCTGCAAGGCGGGGAGACGGTCGACGGCAGCAACGCCCTCCATGCGCTCCGCTCGCATCTCTGGGAGCGCGGCGACGCCATCCTGCAGGCCGATGGCGAGGGCTTCACCAACGAGGACGGCTTCCACATTGTCTGGCAGTTTTCTGACTCGATCTCCGGCCCGTGGAACATGGGCGTCTATAAAGACGACATCTGGTTCCACTTCAAGATGGATCTGGGCGATCCGGATCATCGAGCGGCGTTTCTCGCCGGCGAAGTGCCTGAAGATTTGTCGGCCGTTCCGATTACCGGATCCCGAGGGTAGCCGGCAGCTGTCACAGCTGGCATGGGACCTGAAGTTGAAGGACTGGCGAGGGACCTGAGGGCCTGGAGGCCCTCAGGACAGCCGATCTGGAGATCGGCGCTACCATGCGTAGAGATTCTTGAGAAAAACGAGCCAATTGCGGATTCTACCCTTGAACTGGAAGGCGTTACCGCGGGCAGTTCACCCGTGGTGTGCCCGCCGTCACCCGGCCGCGTCGATCCCATCCACTAGAATCACCCTGAGGAGTTTGACAAAAAATGCCCCGTAAAGCACTGATTGCCGCTAATTGGAAGATGTTCAAGACGCCTGCCGAAGCCAAGGCGTTTGTCGATGCTTTTTTGCCGCTTGTTGCCGGCCACGACCGCGACGAAATCGCTCTGTTCCCGTCACCTGTTCTATTGCCCACCGTGGTTGACGCGGTCAAGGGCTGGAAACCAGCAGAAACACCCTCCTTGGGTCAGAGTAGTCCCGCTGCTTTTGGGCAAGCAATCCCAGTCACTGGGTTGAGCTCATTGTCCAAAGCCGCCAAGGGCTCGGACGTAGCAGTCGGCTGCCAGAACATGCACTTTGCCGAAGAAGGCGCCTATACCGGCGAGACCTCGGTAGGCCAGCTTCTGGCCGTTGGTGCAACCCACACCCTGATTGGCCACTCGGAGCGCCGCCAGTACTTTGCGGAGACCGACGAAATCGTGAACAAGAAGCTGCACACGGCCCTCAAGCACAAAGTTATTCCCATTGTCTGCGTTGGCGAAGTTCTGGCCGAGCGCGAAGCTGGAGAGACGGCCAGCGTGCTGACCAAACAGATCACGGGAGCTTTCGCAGGTATTACCGCAGAAGCAGCCGGCCCTATCGTGATTGCTTATGAGCCTGTATGGGCCATCGGCACCGGCAAGACAGCCACACCTGAGATTGCCGTTGACGCCCACAAGATTATCCGCGCCGAGATTGCCAAGCTGCTCGGGCCGGATGTTGCAGCCGCCATCCGCATTCTCTACGGCGGCAGCGTGAAGCCCGACAATGCAACATCCCTGATTGGTCAGGAAGAGATTGACGGCGCACTCGTTGGCGGCGCCAGCCTCAAGCCAGACTCTTTCGCGGCCATCGTCAAGTACTGAGGTTTTGAGCGTAGCGGATGGGTAAATAGGTCGCGGAAGGTCGCGGGCGAAACGATTGGAAGAGAGCCCGTCCGCGGCTGAAGCCGGGATTGGTATTGCTGGCTTTATGCGGGGGTTGAAACCCCCGCCTCCCTCCGATTTGAATATTTCCGCAGCCTGTGAAGCCGTGCGTTTCACGCATCGATGTCGAGTCCGACATCGGTCAAAGGTTCACGCGCAGTTCGCCATCCGTCACCGTGGCTTCCAATACCTCAGCCTTCAGATCTTTGTCCTGCTCAGTGGCTCCGGTGTGCACATCAAACGCGTAGGCGTGCCACGGGCACACCACCCGCCCGTCTTCCACAATTCCTTCCCCCAGCGGCCCTCCCTCGTGTGGACACGTGCCATCGAGGACAGAAACGGACCCGCCGATGTGGGCCACACACAATGCACGGCCTTGAACG
>Ga0302197_10002464_pt1 | contig 17156 bp, 18 predicted proteins | sample II_Bog_N2_1_FD_193526 | JGI IMG/M metagenome (GOLD analysis project Ga0302197, IMG submission 193526) | Peat permafrost microbial communities from Stordalen Mire near Abisko, Sweden - II_Bog_N2_1 | ecosystem: Environmental > Terrestrial > Soil > Wetlands > Peat | place: Sweden: Abisko...
GACCGGGTCGCGGTCACCTTCTCTCATTTAATATATTTTTCTGGCGCTTGGACGCCCATCGAACCGGAAATATTCACCGGCACGGTCATTGACATCGGCACCAGCGCAGTGACCGTCCTGTTTGACAACTCCGGATTTCTCTCCAGAAAAGATTTGTATGCCCCCACCGCCGGTGTTCCTTTGGACATCTTGACGTATTATTACACGAATTATTTTGGCAAAACTTTGGTGACAAACGGAACCGGCACGTTCACTTACACCAATTACAGTCCGGTCGGGTCGCTGCTCCAGTTAAGCCAAGGGTACGGGAACGGGGTTTATATTTTGACGTTCACGAATGACTCGGATTCAGGAAATTTCTACGTAGAAAACTTTGGCGAGCCCGGCAATGTCTTTCAAAATGCCGGTTCCGGCTCCTTCGCCATTGAACTGCCGCCGCTGGTCACCAGCCCGCCACAGAACGCCGCCGTGACCAATGGCGGGACAGCCAGCTTCACCATCACGGCCTCCGGCACGCCGCCGCTGACCTTTCAGTGGCAGAAAGTCGGTGGCGGCAACCTGACCGACGGGGTGGATGGCTGGGGCTCGTTTATTTCCGGCTCGTCCACGACCAATTTGACGATCACCGGAGTCACCAACAACGACCTGGGAAATTATCAGGTCATCATCACCAACGTTTATGGCAGTGTGACCAGCAGCGTGGCGAATCTGTCTTTTACCTTGCCCCCGCAAATTACCAGCCAGCCGAACTCTTCTTATCCGGCCAGCGGCGGAACAGCCATATTCAATGTCACCGCCACCGGTAGCCCGACGCCAGCCTATCAGTGGCAGATGAATGGCATCAACCTGACCGACGGCACCACCAGTTGGGGCTCGGTCATCTCCGGATCACTCACATCCCAACTGAACATCAGCAACGTCGCCACCAACGACAGCGGTTATTATCAAGTCGTTGTCACCAACAATTTAGGCAATGTCACCAGCATACCGGCGCAGTTGACCGTCCAGTGACGAATCGCGCGCCGAGCTCAAGCTCATTTCCCGCCGGCCGCGCGCGTCTTTTCCTTTTCCGGATCGAACTTGTCTATCTGCACCGGAATGACGAACGGATTCGATAGCGTCTTCACGCGCGCGAAACCAACATCCTGCGCGCGGATGATGGAATCCGCAAAATCACTGAAGTCGTAATACTTCGCCAGCTCGCTGATCTCGTTGTGATTGTTCAAGTGCGAGACGATGATGTTCTCCGTATTGGCTAGGATGTTTGGATGGATAGAAGAAACTTCCTGCGTGGCATAAACCACGGCAATGCGCGCCTTCGCGCCTTCCTTCGCAATCGTCGGCCAGATTTCCGTCAGCGCCTCATAGCGGCCGATAAGATTGTGCGCCTCCTCGACGTATATCACGATGTGCGGCGGATGCGTGCCCGCATTGAACGTCGCCATCGAGCTGCGAAAAATATGGCGCGCAATCCGCTTGCTCAAACGCTCGCGCTGGACGGGATCGCCCACGGACAAATCCAGTATGACAATTTTCCCGTCGGCAAGGTGGTTGTAAATTTCATCGCAGACATCCGTGCGGCGGTTCGGCGCGTGATAATCCTTGAACGGTTGCAAGAGCCGGAAGCCGGGAATGTAGCCGCCCTGGTCATTTTTCTGGAGCAGCAGATTCATCAGCACATTCGTGTCCGGCTCAATCCACGATCCGCCGGTGCTGGTGATCAGTTCGTCCTGGATTTGTCGCGCGAGGTGAAACCATTCGTATGCCTGCGTGGCCGTCAGGCCATCCGCCGGATTAACCGACGGATTCACCTTGTTACGGATGCCGGGATTGACCTCGAACGTGATTTTGAAATCCGGCGGCAACTCGTAGCCCGCGCGCGCCAGCATCGCCTGATACGCGCCGAGCTTGAGTTGATGCAACGCCGTCTGCCGCTGGAACTCGTAGTCGCTGCTGCAATCCTCCTTGTTCGGCGGCGCAAAATCCATGCTCAAAAACGCCTCTACATCGGCGGAACGCGCCAGCTTGCTCGCCTCCAGCAACCCGCGCAGTGTGCTGTGGCCTTCCGCGATCTGCTGGAAAAAATTATTGAGGATCAGTTCAAATCCCGGCGTCGGCATCATGCGGTAACGCACTGTTTCGCCCGGAAACACCTCCGCGATGGAACCCTTGTCCTGTTGGTTCGCGTTCGCATATTCGCCGTTCAAATCGTAAATGATCTGGCCGATTTTCAATTTGAAATCGTCGCTCGTGTGCTTCACCACCGAGACGAGTTTTTTCACCGTGTTGGATTTGCCCGTGCGCGTCATGCCGAACACCGCCGTGCGCCGCGCGAGGAAATCCACCGCGTTCAAATGAAACACCGCGCGCTCCGCGCCCTCGCCACGATGCCGCCGCTCGGTGGAGGCGTAGCGCACCGTGCCGATGGCAAAACGCGGCAACTCGCCTTGCAAACCGAGCCGCCGCGCCTCTTCTTCCGCCGCTGCGCGGCGCGCCGGACTCAAATAATTCACGATCGCCTCGAGCGCCGCACCTTCGGGCCGATAGACCGCCAGTCCCGCCGCCTGCGCGTAATTTTCCACGTCGCTGCCAAGCCGCAGCCGACCATCCTGCAAATAAAAAGTTCCCAGCACGCGGCCTTGCAACAGGCCGAATTGAAATTCCTCCACCGTCAATTCACCGCCGGAAGCCGGCGCGCGCGCCTTGAGCTTTTCCAGTCTGGCTTGCAGTTCCGCATCCGCCGACGGCGCGGCGGAACCGGACACGCGCAGCAGAAAAATTTCCTCCGGCGCTGTGCCGTCTGCCGCCGCGAGCAGAAAACAATTATGCGGCACGCCGCGCGCCTGCGCCTTCCAGACATCGCTCGTGAGCACCAGCGCGCGTTCGAAATCCGCCGCGCCCAGCCAGCCGATAAATTGATTTTTTTGGATCAACCGCGCCAGCGGATCCGGCGACAGAGTTTGAGCGGGGTTGGACATGAAATTTTTTACGGCAGCCATTACAAACCGAAACGCGCCGTGCCGAGAGCTTGGCGGCCCGCAGACCAGATTTCAAAGAAAAAACGGCGGCCATTGCCGCTGGCTGCCGCGTGACGAGAATTGATTTATTGCCTCGACCACGCGGTCAGCACATGATTGGTGCCGAAGGTCAGGCGTAACGAGCTTTCGCGATACGTCGGGGTCGTCGCCATGAGCCCCACGCCCGCACCGCCGCCGTAAAAACCCGTGCCCAAGCCGATCGTGCCGGTGTTGTTGTAACGGGAAATCCATTCGGCGACGGTCGTGCCGTCGGTCAATTTCGCCTGCTTGTCCGGTGGGCCGAGTTCCCCGACGGCTTGATCGTAGTTGAAAACACCCACGCGGGCGTCCCAATCCACGCGATTTGTGGCGCAACCGGCGACGAGCAACGCGGCGGCAAGCCAGAGGAATTTTACGGAAAAGCTCTTATTCATAAAAGCAATCTAATCCGCACCGGCCAAAGCGCAATGGGGGAATTCGGGATTAAAATAAGGAAAGCTGGAATTAAGGAAACTGAATTTTTTCCCTGCCTTACTGCTTTCCTTTCAATTTTATTGTGCGTGAAGAATATTCAATGAAATCAAGGGTTTAATTTAATAAAAAGGTTTTCCAGATCAAATAAAACGTCTGTCGTATTTTCACGTTAGGGCTATATTTCAAATGACTATGAAAATAAACCACATCATTCCGCTATTTTTGCTGGCTGGTTGCTGTGCCGTCAGCGCACAAACGACGAACACGCAATTGACGAACGCAATCAGCAACAAAATCGTGCTAACATTGTTAACTACAAACCAAGCAAAGTCACTTGTCCTGCGATTAGTAAAAGAAAAGGCTCCTGAATATTACTCTATTACAAAGGATTTTGATTGGGTGGAATTTGTAAATGGACATTGGCATTATCATTGTGGGATTGGGCACCCTCGCTGGGACGAATATGTTGACGTTACGATTGCGCCAGATGGCTCGACAAACTGCGTTGAGACTGGGCGTGAATCATGGAGTTACGATATTCAATAACTTTGAGGAACACCTTCAATCCCGAATCGTCGGCAAACAAAAACTTCAATCGTAAACATTTCACGGCGACCCTTTTGCCGTAAAACAATCTCAATTTTCGTCTGAAAATGCCGCAACAATAGGGCGATGGTCAGAGCCAACTCCCCAATTGGGAATCACGGGAATATAAGTTTCGCTCGCGCGCCAGTTTTGCCTCATCGCGGGACTTAATAAAATGTAATCAATGCGCTCATAAGTGTCATTTTTGCCGTAAAAATAAGTCCATGCGATGCTGCGCGGCTCAAAATACGGCGGCTCGCCCGGCGCAGTATCACCATTCCGCTCGGCGGGACGCGTGTCGGTCAGTTTGGTTTTGCCATGGCCGATGATTTCTTTGATCGGTTTGGAATCTTTCACGTCGTTGAAATCGCCGAGGACAATTATTTTTGCATCAGGATTTTCCGCCAGCCGTTGGTCAATGATGCTGCGCAAAACTTTCGCCTCGCCCAGCCGCTCCTCGGCTTCGTCGGCTTCGGGCGTGGTGAGCTGCGATTTCAAATGCGCGGCGATAAGCGTGAAGTTAAAATTTGGCGCGGCCTGGATTGCCACCTCCGCAAAACCGCGTTTGACCTGAAAACGTTGGCCGTCCAACAGGAAAAAATCGTTCGTGTGCGGATGCCGCGCCACAATGGGAAATTTGCTCAACACGGCAACATGAATGCTGTCATCAAAACTTTGGACGTGTTCCCAAAATGGAAAATCCTGTCCGTCGGCCTTGAGCGACGCGCGGAGTTCCAAGAGCGCGTTGGTCGTGCCCATTTCTTCGAGCGCGATCACGTCGGGATTCATGGCGCAGATGCTTTCGCGAACTTTCGCTTTGGCCTCGGCGGATTTGACTTGCCAACGCGAGTCGGTCGGCTGGTCGAGATAATTTTCCACATTGTAAGTTGCGATGCGGAAAGTGCCGGCGAAGGCGTGCAGGCCGGCCAATGACAAAACTAGAATGGCAACGCGGCGAATCATGGCAAAAGATTAAATCCGCCGGGCGGCGGACGAAAGAAAAACCGTGTAAATTCGTTGGAAAATCCGGTCAAAAAAATATTTTGAACAAATTTGATCAGGCCCGGTCTATTTATCTGATTGGTTTGGGTATGGGTTGAAGCGCCTGACTTTTTATTGGGTTTTAAGTCAGGCGCTTTTTTTTGCCCAAATCACGCACAACTGCTATTATGACTCCATGTCTCGAATCAGCCAAAAGCATCCGCCGGTCAAACTGGACGACAAGCAGAGCGAACGCGACACGCGCGAACTACGCATTGACAAGGTCGGTGTGCGCGGATTGCGTTTTCCCATTCAAGTGCGCGACAAGGCGCGCAGCGTGCAGAACACCGTCGCGACCATCGGCATGTTCGTGGATTTGCCGAAGGAATTCAAAGGCACGCACATGAGCCGCTTTGTCGAGGTGCTCAACGCGCACGGCAACGTCATCCACGTCGAGAACATCGCGGAGATTTTGCAGTCGCTGCAAAAAAAATTGAACTCCGCCACGTCGCACATTGAGATTGAATTTCCGTATTTCCTGTCCAAAAAATCGCCGGTGTCGCGATTGGAAAGTTTGATGGATTACACCGCGCGCTTCGACGCGGCGGCGTGCGGCGCGGAAATTGATTTCGTTCTCACCGTCAAAGCAAACGTGACGACGCTTTGCCCATGCTCAAAAGCCATTGCCAAATACGGCGCGCACAACCAACGCGGCGAGGTGACGGTGCAGATTCGTTCGACGAAATCGGTTTGGATCGAGGACGTGATCGCGATGATTGAAGGCTCGGCGAGTTCGGAACTTTACGCGCTGCTCAAGCGACAGGACGAAAAGGCGGTGACGGAACGCGCGTATGAAAATCCGGTATTCGTGGAGGATTTGGTGCGCAACGTGGCGCTGCGGCTGAACGCGGACACGCGGGTGAGCTGGTATAAAGTCGAGGCGGAAAATTTCGAGAGCATCCACAATCACAACGCGTATGCGTGCATTGAGAAGGGGTGAAAATTATTATGGATAAAAATTCAATTTCAACAACGCTTGCCGGTGTTGCTGGCAACAAATAAAAACACATCCCGTTCCGTAACAATCCAATGCAAAACCACGAGAAATCCAAAAGCAAAGTCATGGATTATAAGCGAAAAATGCGAGAAATTTTTTTCTAAAAATCACTTCTACGTTTTCCTGGTTCTGCGCGGAATTTCAGAAATGCCAAAGTTCTACATTGTTCCAAGCAGAATAGTCGCTGCCCGTTCCCGACAACGCCATCGAGAATGGACAAAACATCTCAAGCGAGACGGCACGAAAAGAAAAACAAATTCGATGCGGATTTTTGATGACAAAAAGGAAAGCTATTTAGGCAGATGGGAATTGCTTGGCCTTTAGCTCTGCTTCTTGGCGATAATTCATTTGCCAGTAGCCGCGCTTGTCAAAGCGCGGAAATCCGCATTTTGACAAATGCGGCTACGGGATTTGACACCCGAAAATTTCTGAAAATTTGTGTGGCGCATTTGATGCCTTTTGATACATTCCCGCGCTCTTGATGAACTGGAATCACCGCCGGTAATCATTTTAATTTTGTGACCGCAAAGAAAAAAATTGTGAAAAAAATCGCCGCCCGCGGCCATTCAAAGTCCGTCGCCACGTCGGCGGCCATCCTCGGTCGTCCCATCGCAAAGGCGAGCGCCGGCCCGGACTTGAAAAAAGTGAAGCCGGAATGGCAGAAGTTCTGCCTGCACTTGCTGGAGCTGCGCGAGCAGTTGACCAAGCAGATGAACGGCCTCGCGCAGGAATCGGCACAGGAAATGGCCGGTTACAGCCTGCACATGGCGGATTCCGGCACGGATAATTTTGACCGCGATTTCGCGTTGAGCCTGCTGTCGTCCGACCAAGACGCGGTTTTTGAGATCGAAGAAGCGCTCAAGCGCATTGAACGGAAAACTTACGGCGTGTGTGAATTGACCGGAAAAAATATCCCGCGCGCGCGGCTCGAGGCGATTCCGTGGACGCGCTTCACGGTCGAGGCGCAGGCGCAACTCGAACGCGAAGGCGCGTTGAAATCCCGCCGCCTCGGCGCGCTGGGGACGATTGATTCCGTCGGCGCAACCACCGATGTGGACGGCGAGGACGAAGAACATTCCGACGAAGCCCCGAAAGTGAACAAAGAAAAAGAATAATTTATTTATGGCCCGCGAAACCATCACCATCGAATGCACCGAGGCGCGCAAGGAAGGCAAGTCGCCTTCGCGCTACACCACCAGCCGCAATAAAAAATTGCAGACGGAAAAGCTGGAGGTCAAAAAATACAACCCCGCGCTCCGCCGCCACACCTTGCACAAGGAGATTAAATAATTTATGCCCCGCAAGACCAACACCGAAAAGAAGACCGACAAGCGCGGCAAGAGCACCCGCGAACAACGCACGCCGCGCCCGAAGCCCAAGACGGACTTCACCATTGACGCGCTTGACTACAAGAACACGACGCTGCTCCGCACGTTCGTGACGGATCAGGGCCGCATCCTGCCGCGCAAATACACCGGACTGCCCGCGCCCTACCAGCGCCGCATGACCGCCGCCATCAAGCGCGCGCGCCAGATGCTGCTGATGAAGTAATTTTCCCGCCGCGCGATGGCTCTTGCCGTCGCGCGGCATTTTTGTAGATTTAAGTTGCAAACGATTTGCAATTAAACTTGATCACGAAATCCATTTTGTTCCAGATTTTCGCCGCGTTCGCCATTGCGCTGGCGGGTGGGTCGTTGAGCGCGCTGCTGGCGCGGACGCACCGGCAACTTTGCGCGTTCATCAGCCTCGGCGCGGGGACATTGCTGGGCGTCGCGCTGTGCGGCATCGCGCCGGAATGTCTGGAGTCGCTGCAGATGTGGCAATTCCTGCTAGCGGGCGCGTCGGGCTATTTTCTGTTCGCGCTGGTCACCCGATACGTCTATCATGTCTGCCCGGCGTGCGCGGCCAGCCATTTCGACGAGGCCACGACGCACCGGCTGGCGGAATTTGCCACGGCCATGATGTTTGCGCTGGCGATCCATTGCACCGTGGACGGGCTGGCGCTCGCGGCGGGAAACGAGGAAGCCACGCCGGTGGGATTGTCCATCACCTTCGCCATCTGCGTGCATAAATTTCCCGAAGGTCTGGCACTCGGCGCGTTGCTACTCGGCGGCGGCGTTTCCCGGGCGAAAACATTCTGGCTCGTAGCCGTCGTCGAATCCACGACCATACTGGGCGGATTGCTCGGCTGGTTTTTTCTCCACAGCGCGTCGAATTTCTGGCTCGCGCTCGCGCTGGCGAACGCCGCCGGCGGATTTTTATATCTCGCCCTCCACGCCGTCATCGGCGAGATTTTGAAGCATCACAAAACTTTGGTGCTGGCAAATTTCGCCGCCGGATTTGCGCTCATCGGCGGCTTGATTCTTTTCTTTCACCTGAAAGCCTGAATGCGATGAAAACCTGCGCGCACAAGCATACGGGCAAAAAACAGGAGCTTGCCTCGCTGACTGGCCGCCTGCGCCGCGAATCGCGCAAGATCACCGGCCCACGCGCGGCAATCCTGGAAATTTTGCGCCATTATCCGCACCCGCTGACGAACAAGGAGATTTTTGCCGAACTGCCGAAAGGCAGCTGCGACCTTGTCACGATTTATCGCGCGATGCAGATGCTGGAAAAGTTGGGGATGGTGAAACGCTTTGATTTTGGCGACGGAACCGCGCGCTTCGAACTCGTCGGCGAAGGCGATGATGGTCACCATCATCATCTGATTTGCACCCGCTGCGCGAGCGTGGTGGAGATCGAAGAATGTTTTCCCGAAGAAATCGAGCGCCGGATTGCGATAGCAAACGGGTTCACCGGTGTGACTCACCGGCTCGAATTTTTTGGCGTCTGCCCAGACTGCCGGAAATGAAAACGGCGGCGATTGCTCGCCGCCGTCATTTCAAGCTGTTTCCTCGGACATCCAGTCGCCGAGTTGCAAATATTCTCTTATTTTTCGCCGCTCGTGTCTGTTTTTGAGCGACTTTTTGGTATGATGTTCGGTTTTACGGAACGGATGTTTCGGATTGCGAATCGCTTCGCTCATCACTGCGAGTGTTTTCATCATAACTGTTACCTTTCTTTTAACGACAACGGACTGACAGCGTAAACAATGCCAACTTCAATCAGTCCGAAAACGGCCTTAAACTTACAATTCATCAGACGCCGCACCGTCGCCATCTGTTCAAAAATTTTCAGTCAAAACAAAAAGAACCAGAACACCACTCGTTTTCCACGCGACTCGCCGTCAATTTCAAATTCAATGCCACAAACGCCCGTTCCACGTCGCCAAATTCCGCCGCCAGAATTCCGGCGAGCACCAAAATCCCATCCGGCTTAAGCCGGTTCACAATTCGCCGCTTTTCAGAAATTAGCAAGTTGGAAATCAAATTCGCGCAAACCAAATCATATTGCCGCGCCGGTTTCAGCGGCAGTTTGGTGATGTCCCCGCGCGTCAGCTTGATTTTTGAATCCACGCGGTTTTTGCGCGCATTTTCCTTCGCCACGCGGACAGCTTCCGGATCGAAATCAAACGCGTGAACGGGCTGATAGCCAAGTTTTGCCGACGAGATCGCCAAAATTCCGGAGCCGGTGCCGATGTCCAAAAATGATTGCCCTGCCCCATTTTTATGATGGCCTACCAATTGATTCAGGCAAAATGAAGTCGTCGGATGCTGGCCGGTGCCGAAACTCAAGCCGGGATCGAGAATCACCACCGCCTGATTTTTGCGCGGACGCTTTTTGCTCCAGCTCGGTTTGATGAGCAGAGATTTGCCAATCTCCAGCGGATGAAAATGCCGTTTCCACGATTCCGCCCAATCTTCTCGTTTTATTTTCGCGATTTCAATCTCGCCCGCGCCAATTTTTAATCCGCAATCCTCAATCCGTTTCAGTCCGGCGGTAATTTCCGTGCGAATTTTTGGTGAATCCAATTTCTGATCGCGAAAAATACTGACCGTGCTGACGCCGGTTTCCAGACTGAAATAAGCGGCGGCGGTCGTGCCAAAAAATCCGCTGAGCATTTCGGCAACGACGTCTTCAGCTTCCAGCGAAGTCGTCACGGACACGCGCCAGAGCGGTTTAATTTGTTTCATTTTTGAACGGTGGGCGAGCGCCCGCCAAAAATTGTCAATCATTCATCCGACCAAATCGCGCCACGGCGTGAAATTGAGCAGTTCAATCTCCGCCATGTGCGGATAGAGCGCGACTTGCGTGATGCCCGCATATTCGATCTCAAATGAATTAGTTTTCGGCAACGGCAGTTCGAGCAAAATGGAAAGGATCATGCGAATGACGCCGCCGTGGCAAAAGATGGCTACATTCTGGCCGGGATGTTTTTGGATGATTTCGCGCAAGCACGGCTCGATGCGCGCGCGAAAAACTTTTCCACTCTCACCGTTCGGCGAGCCGGGATGCTCGATCTGTTCCAGCCATTTATGGACGGCAAAATTGAATTTGTCACGCACCGCGTGCCAGTCCAGTCCAGTCCAGTCGCCAAAATCAATTTCGCGCAGGTCGGGAAAAATGGTTTGCGTCTGCATTTTGATTTTCAGCGTCGGCGCAATCGTTTGCTGCACGCGCTTCATTGGGCTGGCGTAAATGGCGTCAATCGTTTTGGCCGACATATAATCCGCCAGAATTTTCGCCTGCCGCCGGCCGCGCGGCGAAAGGTTCATGTCAATCCGGCCGCCAAAAATGCGCTGGTAACGCGCCTCGACTTCGCCGTGACGGATGAGCAGCAGCCGCGTCGCGGGCGGTTGCGGATCTTTTTTGCGCAGAGATTTTTTGGTAGCCACAATTTTTAGCCTTGAGAAATTGCGAGTTGTTGCGCGGCGAGCAGCTCTTTGATGCCGATTTTTCCGAGCGCGAGCAGTTCGGCAAGCTGCGTGTCGGTGAACGTGGCTTCCTCGCCGGAGCCTTGCAGCTCGATGAATTCACCGGCGGAATTCATGACTAGATTCATGTCCACGCTCGCGGCCACGTCCTCGGTGTAGCACAAATCCAACAGCGGTTTGCCTGCGACAATGCCGACGCTGACCGCCGCGACGCCGGAAAGAATCGGGCTGGCGGAAATTTTTTTCTCGGCAATGAGTTTTTTTACCGCAAGCGACAATGCGACGAACGCACCGGTGATGGCCGCCGTACGCGTGCCGCCATCGGCTTGCAAAACATCGCAGTCCACGCAGATCGTGCGCGCGCCGATTTTTTCCAGATCAATCGCCGCGCGGATGGAGCGGCCAATCAGTCGTTGGATTTCCGACGAACGCCCGTCGAGCTTGCCCTTGCTGATGTCGCGCGGTTTGCGCGTCAAAGTGGAATAGGGAAGCATCGAGTATTCGGCGGTGATCCAGCCGCCCTCGACTTTTTGTTCCTTCATCCAGCGCGGGACGGATTCCTCGATGGTCACGCCGCAGATGACGCGCGTGCTGCCCCATTCGATGAGCGTGGAACCGGCGGCGTGCGGCGCGATGTGGTTTTGAAAACGGAGCGGGCGGATTTGGCTGGCGGCGCGACCGTCGGCGCGAATGGATTCAGACATGACCCCTATCTTAAACTTCAACCGCGCAATCGGGCAACGAGGAAAACCAAGTGAAGAGAATTTGGGTGAAAGCAATCTAGCAGTTGTTAGGCAACGGTTTCATGGTCTCGTCCAAAATAAATAACCAACGCCGATGGTGCCAACGACCGCTAAAAATAGAAAAATCCAAACAAACAATACTAACACGTTGTGCATCGAGCCATTTCCCATCTTCTTGCTCATCAGCTCTTCTTGTTTTCTTTCAAAATCATCCATTGCATCCTCGACGCCTTTTCCATAGTGCTCGTCACTGGATTGTGCACGAATAAGATGAATAACTCCTCGCACTATATTCCAAAAACCATACGCCGGGATAAGCAACAACAAGCCCAATCCCCTTCCGCTCGAATAAGAAGAATGAAAATGCGCCACAGCGCCATCGTCCAAAAAAATGAAACAAATGCAGCCCACCCCAAAAATGATCGCAATACCCGCTAAAAGCCTTTGGAAACCAATCCGCCTCAACTCTTGGATTCGCTTATGATTTTCGTCGGCGTTCATATTGGCCTATCAATTTTCACGGTTCGAGATTGCGCGGGTCATAAATAATTTTCCAGCAAAAACAGAATTAATTCTGCCGCATTACTTTTTTCCGACTTCCAATCCCGCGAACAAACTTTCCAAATTATTCAAGCCGGATTCGTGTTTTGCGTTCAGCATCGTGCGGAGAAAAGCCACGCCTTCTTCCACCGTGCGGATGGATTTCGGCAGCAGCGCGCCCGCCGCGTTCGCGTGGCCGCCGCCCTGAAATTTTTCCGCGATCCGGCGCGCCTCGCCGTTGCGGCTGCGGAAGCTCGCAAAAATCGCGTTCGACCGCCGGAACAGCGTCACCAGCACGCTGTATTTCGTCGCGCCGCGTTCGAGCAGTTGGTGGACGATGGAATTGGTGTTACCCACGATGTTGTCCACGAAACCGACCGTCGGCGAGATTTCGGAAATATTTTTTTTGCTCCACTCAAAACCGATCGGGTCTTCCACGCGCCGTTTCACCGCCATGACTTCGAGCAGCGGATGGTCAATGAGTTTTTCCGGTTCGCCGCCGATGAGTCCGTGCAGATTCCAGAACGAATAAATTTTCACCAGCCCCGCATAATCGCCCGCGACTTCAAAATCCGGGTCGTTCTCCAAAAACAGATCCGCCACGTCGTTCAGATGCACCAGCCGGTCGAGCGCGGGCGAGCCAAGGCCGTTTTGCTGGCACAATTCATAGGCGAGCAAGCCGGCGGATTTTTTTATGTCGTGATGCAGATGCGCATTTTTCGGCGCGACCTCGGTGACGTGATGATCCACGACCAGCCAGTCCTGTTTGTCCATGCGCGTCTCGAACGTGAAATCCGCCACCCACGCCGCGCGCTCGCGCAGGTCGCGCTGCTTCCAGAAATTATAGTGATACGCCTGCAGCGGAATCTTTTCGCCGTAAATCTGCTTCGCCAGCCGCTGGAGCAGCAGGCCGGCGACGAATCCGTCGAGGTCGCTCTCGTGGGTGATAATGACTTCCGGCTTGGGCAGCGTCAGCATGGCGGGAATTTAGCTGGCCGCGCCACGCGTGGCGAGCGGTGAATTTCTCGCCGGGAGCTGATTGCAAGCAAACCGCGACAACAAAACTTAAATCGCTTTGTGCCGCATTTCCAAAACCATCAGGACAAAATCAATTCAGCGCGATGCCGCGCCGGATGAACGTCGGCACGTCCAAATCCTCGCCGCGATGCAGCGTCGGCTCGCTTTTGTCGAAACGGCCCTTGGAAACGATCGTCAGCGGTAGTTGCGTCTGCACCGGCTTGGAGCCAGCGCGGCGTGGCCGTGGACGCGCCACCACCACTTCGCGCTGACCGCCGGCGGCCGGAGCAGTCGTGCGGGTTTCCGTGCGCGGCGTCACGCTGGCCGGCGGCGCGTGCTGTTTTGCGGCGATGACGGTCACGCAGAGTTTTTCCTTCAAGCCCGCGTCCGCCGCCGCGCCCATGATGATCTGCGCGTGGCCGCACTGGCGTTTGACCGATTCCATCACGCGGTTGATCTCGGCCATCGTCAAATCTTTGCCCGCCGTCAAACTCACCAGCACGGCGTCGGATTCCGCCAGCACGCGGCCTTCGTCCAGCAGCGGATGCGTGAGAATCTTTTCCACAACCTCGCGCGCGCGTCCGGCGCCGGACGCCTCAACAAACGCAAAAGCATTTTCCGCGTGCCGGTCGCGGAGGAGCGCGCACAAATCACCAAAGTGAACTTGGATCAGTCCGGGACGCGTCAGCAGCGACCACACGCCGCGCACGCCCTCAATCAAAAATCCGCCGGTGACGCGGAAAGTTTCGACGAGCGTGGAATTCTCGTCAATGAGCTTGAAAATTTTCTGGCTCGGCAGGCAGACGACGCCGTCGGCGGCGGATTTCAACTGTTCCAAACTGGCCTGCGCCTGCGTCTCGCGGCGGTTGCCCTCGCAGTCGAACGGCAGCGTGACGAACGCCAGCACGAGCGCGCCCGCCTCACGCGCCGCCTTGGCCAGCACCGGCGAAATGCCGCTGCCCGCGCCGCCGCCGAGTCCGGCGAGGATGAAAATCACATTCGTACCGGCGCACGCGGACTTGAGCGTGGAGAATTGTTCCTCGGCCAGCGCGCGTCCGCGTTCAGGATCGCCGCCGGAACCGAGGCCGCGAAACAATTTGTTCTCCAAATGAATTTTCACCGTAGCGGACGACGCGGCGAGCGCGGCGGCGTCCGTGTTGATGGCGGCGAATTCCGCGCCGGAAAATTCCGCCGTGGCCAGCGCGTTGAGCAGTGCGTCGCCCGCGTTGCCAACACCGAAAATTTTCACAGACGGCGCGGACGCCGTTTCAAAAAAAGCATTTTGTTCAGGAGTTTGCATAGCAAGTTTTCAGGAACGTTGGAGCAGACGGCCGATGATACCCTTGAAAAAAGGGCGCTCGGCGCGGCGGCGGTTTTTCAGCGAGCCAAATTTCACAAGGCCGATGGCAGCGGCAAATTCCGGCTGGTCGAGCGCGACGGTCAAGCCGCTGATCGCGCCGGCGTGGCCGGGCGCGACGTTCATCTGAAAAACATTTTCCGCAAGCTGCACGATGCCCGGCACGCGCGAACTGCCGCCGCAAATGAAAACGCCGGCGCGCAAATAATCGGTAAGGCCGGCCTGCTCCAAATCCTGCGCGATGAGCCGGAAGAGTTCCTCCAAACGCAGCGACATGATGCGTTGTAGATGCTCGTAATTGACGCGCTTGAGTTCGAGACCGAGGTCGTTGGTGATGCTAATGGTCTGGCCTTTCGCCGCGTCGCTGACGAGCGCGGCACCGTGTTCCAGCTTTAATTTTTCCGCGCGGGTCAACGGAACTTTCAGTCCGTAGGCGAGGTCGTTGGAAATGTGGTCGCCGCCCACCGCCAGCACGCCAGAATGCCGGATGACGCCGTCAGAATAAACGACGAATTCCGTCGTGCCGCCGCCGATGTCAATCACGAGTGCGCCTAGTTCCTTCTGCTCGTTCGTCAGCAGCGCGAGCGACGTGGCAATGCCGTTGAAAACCACGTCGTTCACTTCAAGCGACGTGGCGCGCACGAGGCGGACGACATTTTGCAGCCGGTTTGCGTGGCCGTGGATGACGTGCATATCCACTTCCAGCCGCGCGCCGAGCATCCCGACGGGATTGCTCACACCGTCCTGGCCGTCCACGAAAAAATGCTGCCGCACGGCATGAATCACGGTGTTCTCGGCGGGCAAATTGATCGCCTTCGCATTTTTGAGCACGTCCTCGACATCGTCCGCCGAAATTTCGCGGTCGGCGGAAACCACCGGATGCACGCCGCGATTATTGAAGCCGCGCACGTGGCCGCCGCTGACGCCCAGAAAAACGCTGCGGATCTCCACGTCGGCCATCTGCTCGGCCTCGGAAACGGCCGTGCGCAAATCCTCTTCAACCTGTTCGGGATTGATGACCTCACCCTTGCGCACGCCGCGCGAACGCGACTGGCCGAGGCCGATGATGTTCAGCGCGCCGTCGGCGTTCTGCTCGCCGACCACGACACAAATTTTTGAAGTGCCGATCTCGAGGCCGGCAATGATGTTGGAATCGTCAAACATTTTTCCTCCGGTTTTTCAATGGTTTTAACGCCTTCGGCGTCACGATTTCCGGCGCGAGACTGGCCAGCATCCAGCGCACCGGTGAATTATCCGTCACCGACAAATCGAACGACGCAATTTCCAGATGCCGATTCTTGCCCCAGTCATAAGTCAGCCGCCAGTGGCGCAATTGCTTATCCAGATTGTCGAGGCCGAAGGTGATGACACCGCCCTGCCCCGTCGTCGCCACGAGCACGCCCGGCGCGGAAACATCCACGCGCCGCAAATCCACCAGTCCCGCCATCGGCGACCTGTCGAACGCCACGATCAGTTGCAGCGCCAATTGCACCTGCGGCAGTTCCACGCGCCGGCCCGGCTGCAATTGAAAGGCGTTCACGCCCGCGATTACCGGCAGTTGCGAATTCATCTGCAGCAATGGAACCGTGCACAGGCGCGGATCCAGCGGCTGCATCACCATGCCGTCCGCGTCCAGTTGAAAAACAGAAACTACGATGCCATTCGCGCCGTCCGCGCACGGCACGTTCACCTGCGCAATCGGATCGCGCTCCGTGACCCGGATTTTCAACGTGCGCGGCAAAACGCGCTCGACGGAAACCGAGTCAATCAACGAAACGAGTTCCAAATTGCGTTTCACCGACGCGAGGTCGAGCGCGATGAGATTTGCGCCCGGCTTCACGCCCGTCCAGCGGCGCAATTGCTCCGGCGCGATCACGCCGTCCGTCTGCACGTCAATCTGCTGGATCGCAAAGTCGGGATTTTCATAGACGAACACATTCAGTGTCGCTTCGCCGATGCGCCAGACGAGATAAAGCGCCAGCACCGTGACCGCCGGAACCATCAATGCCAGCAACATCAGCCGCATGCGCAAGGCCTGCACCCGATCCGAGCGCACCTTCACATCCAGCACATGATGGCGGTGCAGGCGTCGGTTTTTCTTTTGTTCGCGCTTAAACCACATACATTTTATTCAGGCAAAGTCATAAGCTCGCAAAGCCAATTTAATCAAACCATAGCGGCAACTTCCTTGCGCACTCGCGAGCTATGCGCGGGTATATTTCTTTCCAAAGCCAGATCAATCATCCGCTGGCACAACGCGGCATAATTTAATCCCGCCGCCGCTGCCGCCTTCGGTAACAAACTTGTTTCGGTCATGCCCGGCAGCGTGTTCACTTCGAGCACCACCGGCGAACCGTCCGCGCGCACCATCACATCCACGCGCGCATAATCACGTCCGCCGATCGCCTGAAACGCGCCGAGCGCGGCGGCCTGAATTCGCTGCGCCGTCGCCGCGTCAAAATCCGCCGGGCAGAAATATTCGGTGTTGCCCGCCGTGTATTTATTTTTGTAATCGTAAGCGCCGACCTTCGGGCGAACTTCCACGACCGGTAAAACTTTTTCACCAATAAT
>Ga0302197_10002466_pt1 | contig 17141 bp, 15 predicted proteins | sample II_Bog_N2_1_FD_193526 | JGI IMG/M metagenome (GOLD analysis project Ga0302197, IMG submission 193526) | Peat permafrost microbial communities from Stordalen Mire near Abisko, Sweden - II_Bog_N2_1 | ecosystem: Environmental > Terrestrial > Soil > Wetlands > Peat | place: Sweden: Abisko...
GCACCAAAACGGGTACTAAAGTTGGGACGGTGGCCAAATCAGGCCAGCTTTGACCAACACGCCCGTTACACCGTAACTACTCGGTAGGCTTCTCTTATAGGCTGCACCCCATGCCTATGAAAACTCGTTACCGTTTGATCTACCGCGGCGAACGCGGCCGGCAGTTCTACTGCGTTGATTCCGAAACCGGCCGGCGGTTTAGTTTGAAGACCAAGGATCGTGACGCCGCCGAACAGATCGTGCTCGCAAAAAATCAATCGCTCCGGCAGCCCACGCTCAATCTCCAGATTGCCAAAGCGTATCTCGCCGGCACCGACAACGGCGTCGCCACCCGCACCTGGCAGAACGCCCTTGAGAGCCTGACCAACACCAAGCATGGTGAGAATCAGATTCGCTGGCGCATCGCGGCCCGCGACAAGGCGCTCGCTCCCCTGCTCCCTCGCGTCATCATTGAAACTCCGGGCGAAGCGTTGTTGAACGCAATGCAGGCGGGCACGGTGTCCACCAATGTCTTTCTGCGCCGGTTGCACAACTTCTGCGTGGACATGAATTGGCTGCCGTGGCCCCTTGTCCCAAAACGTCAGTGGCCCGCCGTGAAGTTCAAAGACAAACGCGCCATCACGCTGGAGGAACACCAGAAGATCATCGCTGCCGAAGTGAACCCGGAGCGCAAACACCTTTACCAGTTGTGCTGGCACTTGGGCGCGAGCCAGGGCGACATCGCGAACTTGAAAGGCGAAGACGTGGACTGGACCAACGGCACCGTGAGTTTCACCCGCAAGAAAACCGGCGTGCCGGTGCTGATTCATTTGGGGCACGAGGCGCTAAACCTGTTCAAGGACCTGCCCGGCGAAGGCGTATTGTTTCCTTATCTGTCCCGCGTGCGCGCTGGCGACCGCGCCACTGAATTCGGCCAGCGTTGCCGCCAGCTTGGCATCAAAGGCGTGACACTTCACAGCTACCGCTATGCTTGGGCTGAACGCGCCAAGACCGTCGGCTATCCCGAACGGTTCGCGCAAGAGGCTCTGGGGCACAACAGCAAGGCGGTGCATCGCGCCTACGCGAAACGTGCCCTGATGAAATTGCCGTCGCTGGAGGATTACGAGCAGCGAGCGGCGGAGAAGGCTGAAACGGCAGCGTGATTTAATTGCGAGCTGCGATGGCGAGTTTTTCGCTGCGATGATTCCTGCGGCCGGAGTTCTTTGACCGCCAGTGATTCACGATTGCGTCGGAGGCTTTGGCCAGCCAGCGGGTATCATTGCGCAGGGTTTGAAGGTCCACGGCGGCGAAATACTTGGAACCGGTGGCGGTCGGGCGCCCCAGCGGTTTGAGCAGCCCACCGGATACCAACACCGGAATGTCATGCTCGTTGAAACCAAGCAGCCAGGCCGTCTCGTTGATGCCCAGCCGCGCGGGCGGCGTGACGAGGGAAAGAAATTCTTTCTTTTCCTGGTTCATGCACCACCAACCTTTCCAGAATCGCCCGGCGGTGTGACCGGCGCAACCACGGCGGCCTCGGCCGCGTCCACCAGCCCGCGCAGTTGCCCATGCCGATGCGCGAAGAACCACAGGCCGACTGCCGCAGCGACGCCGGCCAAAATCAAAAGTTCATTCCCGACAATCAGCGACGGCAAAATCATCAGCGCGATGCCGCCGACCAGAATCGAAACGCTCGTCGTCACACTGCCGATGATGAGTTTCAGTGGCGGATAAAAGAGGGACGCCAGGCCGAACAAGAACAGGAGGACGCCGACCCACACGATGCCCTTGAGGCTCGCCAGCTTTGCGCTCAATTCGCGCGCCGTGTCCTTTTGTGCTGCGCCCAGTTCCGTCTTGGCGCGCGTTTCCTCATGCTCGACGACCGGCATCGGCGCACTCACGACCACGGCCTCGGCGTTGCTGGACACCAGCCGCGAACCGGCCGGCACGGTGTAAGATTTCGTGCGGATGGTTTCCTGATCCTGTCGCGACACTTGCGCGGGGTTCTCACCCTGCGCCAGGTTTTGATCAATGTGTCCGGCCAACTGGCTGGTGGTAGCGTGACCGCCCTTGAGCGGGGCCAGCGCGCAGCCGGACATTAAGGTGAGCGCCGAGACGGCGACGATTTGAATAAACACCAATTTAGTTTTTTTCATAAAATCAATGGACCGGGCGCACTGCGCCCTCTTGGAAACGCCGCAGTTCAAACGCGCATTCGCTTAACGCTTCCGAGTTGCGGTCAAGACAAACGGCCAGCTTCATCGCCGTCTCGTTTTGCTTTTCGATGATTTGGGTGAGCGCGGCATGATGTTCGTCGCGCAATGCCTTGTGATCCGCGATGACGGCTTGAAGCTGTTGCACCAGCCAGTAAATCACCAGGCCGCACACCAGCAGCAGCAGGCAGAACGCCGCCAGAAACAGCCAGCGGTCATTCATGCCGGCGGCATGGTCAATCGCATTGAGAAAATCTGCAGAGTTCATGTTGGTCATATTCAAGCACGCATGAGTTTCACCGTGCCGCTCTTGGCACTGATTTGAGAACCGTATTTCGCCAGCATCACTTGCGCGACCTGTGACAGCACCGCGCGCCGGTCGGTCTTGTCGTAACCGGTTTGCGTCCCGCCGACGTTCTGATATTTCAGCCCTTCGCCCGGCGGCGCGACCGTGCGGTCGGCAATCAAAAGCTCCCGCGCCATTTCGCACGTTGCCTGGACTACGGCCTTCGGCACGGTGTCATATTGAACGTAGTCGTAAGGAATCGGTAGCAGCACGGAGATCGGCACATGGACATTATCCGGCTCCGGGCACATGGCGCGCGGCCATTGCAAAGCCTGATTCGCCGTCGTGCGCGTGCCGTTGAACTGATATTCCGCATCCACCAGCCGCGTCGCCATCACCAGCGCCACGGCCTTTTGATCATCGCTCGCCGCCGTCCACGCGGTCGCATACAGATGCCCGGCGTAATAAGCATCGCCATCGGCCACGTCCGCGTAGCTATTGGCATCGGGTTTACCGGTGCCATCTTCCTTGATGAGCGTCAGCGCCATAATCGTCAGGCCAGTTCCAGCCCGTAGTGCGCGATAATCAGCCCCTGGATGGTGTCATCCGTCCATTCGCCGAGCGCGTCATAATCCGCGCCGGTGACTTGAAACGCCGTGGCGTTGTTCACGACGATGGTCAGCTTGCGGGCAAACGAATCATCGCTTGTGCGCCAGGTGATGGAGGCGATTTCCGCCGTGCGCGCGGGGACGAGCTCGATGGTTTTTGGTTTTACTGCGATTGCATTCATAATTTTCCTTTCGTGTTAAAAGTTTTCAAAGGCCAGCCCGTTGCCTTGGTTGTAAAGCAAGGCGATGTCAGCGGGATCCAAGACCCGGCTCCAGACGCCGAGATAACAAGCCCAGCCGACCATGTTGCCCCACGGATGCGGGCCATTCACATAGAAGGATTCGGGGCCTTCAGCCGTGTAGGTGACGGTCGGACCAGTCTTGGTCAGCGTTCCCGACAACGTCCCGTTGATATAAACCCGCAACTCGTTGTCGTCCGAGGTGAGCGTCAACATGAACCACGCCGCCGGGCTGACAAGGTCGTAGCCGGTATAAATCGTGACGCCGTCCCAGCCGTCCGCGTAATGGCTGTAAAGGTCATAGAAACAACTGTCCGGGCAAAAACGAATGCCGACACCCGTGCCGCAACCGGCGCCGTCGTCCGAACAATCGGCGAGCAGAAAATTGCCATGCCAGTTCTGCAGGTTGAACCAGCAGTTCACCGTGCGACCCGCATAGGTGTCGAACACCGCGTCTTTGCTATAAAACAAGTCAGGCTCATTGAAGGCTTCCAGCACCGGACCTCCCGACCCGTTCGGCAGCGTTTGCGGCGAGCCAAACATCCCGCCGGCGGCCTGCTGCAATTCCACGTTGCCCAGCGCGTCCCAATTGGAATCGCCATCCCAATACGCCAGCAGGCTGGCGAACAAGGGCGACGCCGCCACCGCCGCCGCGCGACGATGACGACGTTGCTCCGCCAGCCACGTCCGCCGTTGGAACGGCGTCCAGGGCGCGTTACGGCGCGTCGGTGCTGGTAGGGTCAGCGGCATCTTCAGGCTTGGGGATTTTCGCCGGTTCAACCGGTGGCGTTGTCGCCACAGATTGAGCCGGCGGTGCCGGCGGCACGGCCACCGGCGGAACCTCCGGCTCAACGAGCGGACGGCGCTTGCGCCGAATGATTGGAAACATTCCGTTCATAAATGGTGGCCCTGACGCAGTCAGTTAGATGGCGTTGATGCCAATGGCAACTTGCCGCCAGTTTGTGCCGTCCGAAATGGCGAGACACGGCACCGCGCCCGTCCCACCGGCAGACAGATAGATGATGCGGCGCGGAAACTTGGCTGGCGTGACACCAGCCGCGACCGCCGCCGCGACGTTGGCAAAAGTGGTCGGCTGGAATTGTTCACCCGAACGAAGCCGCTCAAAACTGCGAGGAATAAGTTTGCCCATAATTTTTGTTGGATAAGCGGCGTGCCGGCGCGAACCGGCACGCCTTGGTTTCAGATGTTGTGCGTCACCGCGACCACCGGGACGTTTTTGTTTTCCCAGACGCGCACCCAATTCGCGGCCAGAGCCAGCTCGGCGTTGGTCGGATTCGCGCCGGCCACGCTCGCGCTGGTGAACTTCACACCGCGAGGATGCAGGATGAAGCGGCGACGATTGACCAGGAGCGTGTCGCTGTTCAGCGCATCGCGCGCCGTCTCGCAACCTTCCGTGCCGTGACCGCCTTCGACGGGCGCGCCATTCAGATCGGCGAAACCCATGCCGAACGTGCCCGGACCAAACAGGTAGGTCGTATAGACCAGACCATCAGTGGTGCCCGCGCGCGAAGGACAACCATCGTCCACGATGACGCGCCGGCCTTGGAACGTGCGGATTTGCGTTTCACCCTGGCTGTCCGGGATGAAGTCAATCAGGTCGAGCTTGCGCAACGCGGCTTCCGTCGCCGAGTGCATCGCCACGGCCACGAGCCGGTCGCCGCGATCACCCAGGCGTTGCGTTGCGTCCACGAAGGTCGCACCGTTCAGCTTCGTGGCGGCCGTTTGCGCGGCGACGGATTCACTCTGAATCGCCAACAGGTTGCCCGCCATGCTCGCCGCCCCGAACACGCCGGCGAGGGAACTGATGAGCATGTATTGATTCTGGCGATTCCAGTAATCCGCCATGAAGTTCGCCAGCGCCAGCGCCGGATCATCACCGGCCACCACCGTCGCCAGATGATTCCACGACCACGCATTGCCGTCGTTGTGAATGCGGGCGATGTCCTGGTCGGCGACCAGTTTCGCCGGCACGAGCGGAGCCGAGTCGGAGAGCGGCTGGCGGTTGCCCGTCAGGTCATTCCAATGCGGCATATTGACTTGCGTGCCGCCCAGCGCGGCGCGTTCGTCATAGTCCGGCGTCCGCACGACGATGCCGGATTGAAACAGGTCGGATTTCTCCGCCGTGCGCTGAAGGACGTAACCAGCGAATTGCGCCGGCACGATGATGTCTGCAAGTTGGGTCTTGGCCATAAACTAAGTGTTGTGTTGTGACCCGTTACGCCGCCGCCTTGAGGCGGGCCGCCAGTTTCGGGTCGGATTTTTCAAGTTTCATTTGCTCCGTGAGGTTGAACGATTCCTTGCGGAACGGATTCTTCACGGACCGGTTACCAACCCCACCGGGGCCAGAGCCGGCAGCACCGCTGCCAGCGTTTGCTTCAAACAGGTGCGGTGCGTCGGACACCAACGCATCCACCCATTCAGCCAAAGTCATCGGGGACGTGCCATCCTTGCCCATGCGGACCGTCTGGCCGTCGCTCTCAAAAGCCTGGGGAACTCCGTTCACCAGCTTGAAAGTCACCCGCGCGCGGGCGGTAATGTCCGTCAGCGCCGTTGGGCGCAGGCCACGCTTGGTGGCTTCCGTGACGACCGCTTGATCAATCTGAATGGCCGTCAGGCGACCGGTCAGTGTGTCGCGTTCAGCGACGACGACACCATGCGTCTTGTCCCATTCGGCACGGGCGGCCTTCACCCGGGACTCAATAACCTTGTCCACTTCGCCGGCCTTGATCTGCGCGGCCTCTTCCAGCTTGCGCTTGTCATCGGCGAGTTGGCGAATGGCATCAGGGTCGATGCCTTCAAAGCGTTTCAGTTGATTGGTCAGCGTGATGTTGTTCTGCCGGAACTCATCCAGCTTGGTCTGACTCACGACGCCATCGGCGTCGAGCAGCCAGGCACCGTCGCGCTCGACGTAGAAGGCTTGATGTTCAGCAGGAATTTCCTGCTTCGTGGCGAATTTGTATTTCAGGGACATAAATTTTCTATTTCACGGTTACAGTTACCGGCATGGCGTTCACGTCGCCGGGCGCAGTCGGCGGGATTGCTGGTGCCAGTCCAGCAGGACTGACCGGCGCGGCCGGCGGTTTCTGCGTCGCCAGCAGCTTGATTTCTTCGTCGTTGGTGCGACCAGGCGCGATGACTTCACCGGCGCGGAACAAGTCGAGCATCGTCGCCTGACTGATGGCGCCAGCCTGCCACGCGGCGACCAGTGCGGTGATCTCCAGCGCCGACATACCGGTGACGCTGAAGTCAGTGTTCAGACTGGCGAGGACAAGGTCAGGACCGATGGCGTCAGGGATTGGCTCGGTCGAGTTCCACCAATAGACCCAGCGCAGCACTTGCGTCAGGGACGAGCTGATGCTGAGTGATACAGTGTTCAGGATGGAGTTCTCGCCGCTCTGGCGCAGTTCGATGGCAGCGGCGGTTTCGCCGACGCGCTTCTGGGATTCGAGCATCCGCGTGCCGAGGACAGCCATCAGTTGCTCGTCGCGATCCATGGCGCGCTCGAAGGTGGACAGACCTTGACCATGAAATTCGAGATAGCCAGCCGTGGCGCCGGGCGCTTCGGCGACCCAGGCAGTGCTACTGCCGATGCGAAGGGAGGCGTTCTTGTCGAAGCCGCTGACCCAGGCCGTGGGCAGCGCGGTGAAGTGCATGCCGTGCTTGTAGTCAGCGTTCAGCCGGTAGTGGTCGAGATTGACGGCGATGATGTCGGCCAGCGGAATCTTGTCCACGTCCGGCAGCGAGTGACGCGGACCGTGAAAGACGAAGGGAATCAGCGGCAGCGGTTTGCCCAGGCGCAGTGGCGTGATGGTGTCAGTGAGCTTCCATTTCTTTTTGCCGCGATTGCGGGTGCCGGTCGTGTTCTGGCCGTCAGCCAGCAGTTGCCAGATTTCGACTTCGTAAGTCCAGTCGGCAGATTGGTTGTCGGTCGAGGTTTGAGGCGGCACGAGTTTCAGCACGCGAAGTTGCTGGATTTCTTCCGGCTCGTAAGGATCAGGTTCCGCGACGGGCGTCTGGCTGACTTCCTTGAGGACGAGCAGCGTGAGGACGTTGCGACCGTTGACCCGTTCCGTGTGCCAGTTGATGATGTTTTCGGCGGAGTAAGCGACGGCATAAGCGCGTTGCTCGGCTTCCTCGTTCCAGTCAATCAGCGTGCCGGCGCGACCGACGTTGATGATTTCCGTGACCAGCTTCTTCGAGAAGGCAGATAGCGAGGTGCCGAGCATGTCGGCGTCTTCGACGAACTCCGTGAGCGCGTCAGCGATACCGCCGTTTTCAGGAAGTTTGAAGGTGGGATCACGGCGGAAGATCAGACCGACGAAGCCGTCGGCAGTGCGGGCCGAGGCGTTGAAAAAGGAGGCGCGGTTTTTGTAGGCGAGATATTCCCTGTCGTCCTGACAGTCGAGACGCGGCAGATACTTTTCAGCAGCGGCTTTGACGGCGTCTTCGCCGGCGAAGACATCCCGCGCCCGCAACCAGGCAGGCAGGTTGGCGTCGTAATCAGGATGTGTAGAGTTGACCGGCACGCGGCGACTCTAGCACGCGATTTTATTTAGCCGGGACGGGTTTTCGCGTTGCCTGCATCTAGCTGACAGGAGGTGTCGTTTGCCTGACACCAGCATACATTTTTTTACATTAAAATTATTTGACGGGATTCAGATGACTGCTTTTCGGGTTCGCTAAACAATAAATTTCAAATGTTTGTAGAAGACGCACCACCAAAGCCTGTATAGCCATACCCAGCCAGAGGCATTAGAAAGACAAATTATCTATTTGACATCAAGTGATGTTTGTTTTTTTATTTCGCCGTCTTAAAGATAGGGACGGGAAAACAACATCAACAACGGAAACAAAACATCTTGGAATAACATTAAACCACAGCTTTTAACATGAAATCCATGAATCATCCTCGTCGGGTATTATTGGTTTTGGCGCTAGCCTTGTCCTCGACCACCAGTCTCTATGCGCAGATTGATATGTATGACTTTAGCCGTATTGCGGCTACGCCGCCAAGCCAGCAGATCAAAAGCGCCAGAATTAATTTCATGGAAAATCCTAGTGAAACCAACACCCCCACTACCGAAACGAATTATTTTAGGATTACCATGGTGCCCATGAGTGCTGATTACAATTATCAACACTCGTTTCTCAACGGCACGAAAACCATGAAATACACCGGCTCAATTGGCGCACAGGCCACGCTGGATTTCATCTCTACAAATTTGACCGTCATGCCGTTGATTACCGTAAGCAGCAGTTCTACCGAGTCACTAGCCGGGGCAGACAAATCGGATTCCCAGACCATCAGCCCCTCCGCCCAGATCGGATATGCCTTGATTAATACCACCGCCGACAAGTTCAGAGTCACTGCCGCAACTGCCTACAATCAGACCGAAAACAATTTCCCGGCAACTTCAAAGATTTCTTACAACCAGGCCTCTGGATGGAAATTCAGCGGCGGTTTAGATTATCAGCACAACACTGAATCCAACAAAGTGGTGATGGCCTTGTCTCCATCCTATTCCTACACCGAGTCGGAAAAAGTGAATTATCCAACCGGAACAACGTCCTCCTCCCATCTAGTCAATTTGCAGACCAAGGCTTCCATTCAATATAATTTTTCCAAGGGTTTTGGGATTTCTGGCTATGGAACATGGCTGCACTCCATCAATTTAGATCTTAACCCCGGCCAGACTGATAACGATCAGGATTGGGCGCAGTTTGGTGGTGATATTATATATTCTTTTGGGGTGAAAGAAGCTTATGCCTTGGATGTGGGATACAGTTATGAGGCATTTAATTCGGCCTATTTTTCGCACGACATCTCCGTGAAGTTTACAGTGAAATTTTAATCAATAGTAGTTCGCGTTGCTCAACCGATAAATTAGTTCGCGCTCCGTTCCTGCATCACTGTGCGCTCAATAATGACGGACGCGCCAATCTTCACGGTTTCCATTCACGAATGTCAATTGGCGCGTGCGCGGACGCCTGACGCTCATGCCCGTGCAGCCCGCTGACGCGGTCTGCTCCGGGCACCGGCACGCCATCATTGGTTTATGAATGTCACTTGACGAAAGAGGAAGTGGATCGGGTTCATCGGCTGCTGCATGAATGGGGCACCGGCCCGGAGGATAGTTTCCCGGCGCAATTCTCATTGCTAACCCGCGCACAGTTGCGGGCGGCAGCCAGTATCCCGCGCTCCATCGCCGACAGCCGGAAATGGCTGGAACAACATCTGGCCGAATACCGGCAACAAACCGCCGCGCTCACTGATGATTTTGCGGGCATGGTGGACATCAAGCATGGCGAATTAAAAGACATCGTTCTCAAACACGCGGAAACCGTGAAACGCGATGCGTTGTTCGTCAGCAACCGGTTGGTGGACGCGAATGACGCTGCCAAGAGCATTCAGGAAAACTTGCACGCCGCCGTGGCCGAATGGAATAAATCCGAAGACGCTCTGGCACGGGAACGGCAGCGATTTGAAGAAGTCTGCCGTAAATTGGACGAGGCCATCAATCTTCGCGGCGTTCACTGGTATATTTTTGGCACATTGTCGGCTTGTGTCGTCGCCCTGCTGATTGGCCACTATATTTGGCATCACTGAAACTCATCTGATTCCGACCAGCGGCTCTACCGGCGCACGGAAGCTCATTCCATTCACAGCCGGGTTGTGATGACTAAAATTCACGCCTTGGATTTCGCCATCTGGCGTTCTATCATCCAGAACATCGCATCGAAGGCGCGGTCGGAAAGAACGCGGCGCAGGAAAAGCATGGTGCGGGCGAATCCACCCGTTACATAGCGGGTTTTGTGTCTCTTCGCCTGCACCGCCTGAACGATCGTTCTGGCGACGACGCCTGGCGGCGCAGGAATCGAACCTTGATGGCCCAACTCCATTATTTTCGCATGTGAATTGGCGCCCTCACGATAGGGGCCATTGCCCGAATATTTGATCAGACTGTCGTGGGCTAAAGAAATCTAACATCGAGGCTGAACTGAAAAAGTTTGGCGCGAAGGAACTGACGTTACCGGTGGTGACTTCCATCACTTTTGTCGCACTACAAATGTGAAACTAAACGACTTGGTCATCGAATCATCGGCAGGAAAAATAGCAGTCCGTCCCACGCGGAATGACAGAGCATCGGCCAAACAAGACTGCCCGACCGTGTGCGCACCAATGCTGCAATGGAAGCAAAGCCGAAAGTGCTGATAAATGGAATCGGCAAAATTGTGAAATGACCGCCAATCGAAGTGACGGAATGGCCGAGACCAAACAGCAGCGACGTCACCAATGCCGCTCGTCCGTAGCGCAATCGGCAGCCCATAGGGTCGCACGCGAATGCGCGTTCCAGCAATGCCAAAGCTATGCCTCGAACTGCTAACTCTTCATCGAGTCCTGGCATGAGCGTCTGAAACAAGAGGGTTTCTCGTGGGAAAGCTGCTGGCGATGCGTTGAATCCGAATGCGATACCCACTCCCGCGCAAAGAAGAAAGCAACCAAGCGACAAATAAAATGAACCCAGTGACTGTCTCAAGCGCAGGCCGACGTTTTGTCGAAGCCACGGCGAACACGCAAGCACTGCACAGGAAAATACAATGCTGAAAATCTTGCCCGACCAGTTCCAGTGTGTGCCTGAGATGGAAAGCCGCGACACAAAAATGGGAAGTTGAAGCAATAAAAAATCAGCCAACAGAAATGCGAGAGCCAGAGCAACCATACCCCGTGGCAATCGAGAATTGGCCTGACGCTCATTTGCTGGCGTTTCCTTTGTGTTGGCTGTCATCGTGCTCTTGGCGGCGGCTTGAGTTCGCTGGTCTGGGGTGTTGCGGTCATCAACTCTTTGTTTTTAATGCTCCAGCAACTCCAGAAATAATCATCAAAATTCCGACGACAATAGTCCACGTCGTGTAGGCGGGATCCAGTCCTCCGTTGAGACTGACATCCGGCTTTTGAGTTGCCTCAATCAAGTGCGCGACCTGTGCTGTGCCGATGGCGTTGAGTATGTGTGGAACGAGAATCAAAACCGTCCCGCAGACGATCAATGTTATGGCTGCTGATGTTTTCATAAAATGTGAGATGCCCCAACGTGGGAGATCAGCGTCATTTGGCAACGATCTGAATTTCTCCACTCGCGACCAGCATGTGGTCGCGGATATAATCCACTCGCAGCGTGTTCGTGCCTTCCCGCAATTCAGGGCGTGGTGCAGTCAGATCAATATCGGGCACAGGCCACGCCCTCAATTCAGGGATCTGCCGGAACTCATCGGTGGCAATCGCAATCGGCCCATATTTCCTGCCTGGCGGCATCGCCGAACTCTTGCCGCCCCAGGAGCGTTGAGCGTAGTGCTGCCCGTTGACCGTCAAGATGCACTCCGAGCAGCTCTGAATAATGCCCGGAATCTCCGTGTCGCCAGCGTTGGCAACATAGAAGTAAATCTTTGGCAGCTTGCGGGAATCGCTGTGGGTGGTCTCGCAAGAGAAACCGACAGTCAAACCATTGACCGGCTTGCCCCATGCAATCACCGCGTTGGATGGCGATGGTGCTTGCGTCGGCGGAAAGTCAATTTTTGCTTTGTCCAGCAACAAGCGCACGTCAACGGGAGCGCCGGGTTTTAATTCACCGGTGGGACTTCTGATTTCGATCTGGGAAGTGCCTGTCAGTGCGGCCGACGATGCATGCACTGGCGGCGTATTTTCCACCCGACGAAAAACCATCCAGGCCAGCGAGCGTTTCCCGTTTTCTGCCGTGCCCACCTCGAAGACCACCGGCTTGTCCAATGGTGCGTCACCGCTGCGGGTGAATTCCTGAATGGTCGTGCGCGCGGCGTCGCCGGGAGCCGGGTGCGTGGAGATGGTGAACTTGACCTCATAGTGGACGGTGTCGCCAGCGAGCGTGGGTCGCAGCCGCGCGGTGACGCCGGTGGGCGTGGGCGTAAAGGCATCCTTCGTCGCGCCGCGCACTACTTCGATTTCACATTCCCGTCCACTGCTGGTGGTGACGCGCGGCGCGGAGAGGAGATTGACGCCCGGTTGTTTTTCCACGACGACGAGGTCGAATTTGTTCAAGTCGAGCGGCAGCCCGGCGGGCACTTCGAGGAACTTTAAGTCGGCTTCGACGGTGGGTGCCGCGACCGATTCCGGCGGCAGATTCGATATCGCGTTTTGCACTTTCTCCACTACCAGCATTTCGATGGTCGCCCGAGCCGAGGACAGTTCTAAACCGTAAGCGGCAAGCTGGTCTTGGATGGCCGCAAGCTTGGCATTTTGATCACCGATGTCCAAGTAGAGCGCCCGGGATAAAACGAGCTTCAGGTCGTATTTGTCAGTGCTTCCCGTCTTGTCGAGCACCGGTTTTTTCAGGTAAGTCTCAAGTTCGCGCCGGATATTTGCCTGGGATTCCCGGCCTTCGGGATCAGAGAGCGGTTCGTTTTGAAAAGTGGTATTCATCGGATCAACACCGAACTCTCCACGGTATGACTCGCCACCTTTCGTGAGTTGCGCCCGCAATTTGACCGGGTCCTTGATTTTCAAAAGATAAACGTCGGTCTCGTGTGGCTCGGCCCTCTCAGCGATTAGGCCAAATTGCCGCTCGATCTCCTCTCGCAACGCGGGCCCGTTTTGCCCGGGTGGCAGAGTAGCCATATAATCAAAGTGACCTTCAGGCAAACCGCCCGGCAGCACCATCTGCCATGTCGCCTTCCCTCCAGCAATGCCAAGCAAACTCGGCAATGATTCGTTAACATAGACCGCTTTGCCGTTGCTCATGCTTACGCCTCCAGAGGGAGAGGATGGAAAGTGCGTGGGGCGGACAATCAACGTAGGAGGTGCCTTGTCGAGATCATCATAAATCGAGGAATTCGGATTCAACCAGATTTTGTCATAAACCCCACCGGGCGCTGGCGTCTGCCGCACCAGCTTGTAGCGAATCTTCACGCCGCTCGGGTTTTCGGTCACGCCGCTGATTTGCAGCAAGCCTTGCGCGCCGTCGCGGGTGATGAACAGATAAACATTCGTGCCACGCAGCACGGGTTCGACCTTGCTCAAATCAAAACGATAACCGCCGAACATGCCGGTTTTCTCCAACGTCGTCTGGAAATACTGCCCCTTGGCAAGCAGCTCGCTAAATTCCTCTGCGTTGATGTCGTCAATGCTGATGGCCTTGTCGCCTTTTTGCGGGTAAAGCCCTGCGATATAGCGCATGTCCAGGCTGTTGAGATTGTCTGCGGCCCTCGCATCGTAGCTGGAATACACATCCACGCCCGCCACGCGCAAGGTGTCCGCGCCGTCAGGCCGGAAAACGAATTCCCGTTCGCGCGAAGGTGACATGAATTCGCCCGTGGCGAGGTTCAAGGCGCGGTGCGGCGAACTGCCGCGCTCAATCGTCCGCTCCATCACTGGGCCGAAGGAAAGATTTTGCGCGGCTGCCGGGATGGGCGTTGGTGCGGGAGATGCGGTTGAGTTTTGCACCAGCTTGTAGCGAATCTTCACGCCGGACGGGTTCTCGGTGAGTCCGGTGATTTGCAGAATGCCCAGACTGCCCGCGCCGGTCTTGAAAAAGACGGTTAGCGGCAACGTGTCCGGCCAGTCAATGCCTTGAATGACACCGGGACTCGTCGTGTTCCGCCGAACCGTCGCGAGAGCATTCATATCGGTTAAGTTTTCCCACTGGTCGCCGAGAGGCGCGTGCGCCCAATACACCACTGTGCCGGACATGCCTAAGAGGACGATTTTGTGCTCCGGCTCATCGTGGCGGATGACCACGCCGGGCTTGAGAAGTTGCGCCATTCCCGCCGCCGTATCGTTCGGATTCGGATCGAAAACTGGTTGGTCTTGATCAAGGTCAAAGAGCGGCGTCATTCCGTCTTTGTCCATCGGCAAGGTGAATTGCATCACCCGCCCGAACGAAATATTTTGCGCGGTGGCGGCTGGCTCCGTCTGTTCTTTTGAATTGCCGATTTCAAAAACCACCACAAGATAGTGCGCCGAATGATCGCTCCGGGAAAACGGCGCGAGGAACGCCAGCGTATGCGACGCCGGAATGTCGCCCTGGTAAAACAATTTTGAATGCACATTCACTGAGTCGTGCCCGGACAAATCCAACGAGTGATCCACATAATAAGCAACGCGGATTTCGTCAGTTCCATGGAAGTGCCCGAAGCCAAGAAAACCCCTTCCATCACCGCTGCCTGTGAGACCATTTAAGTCAGAACAGGAGTAATTCCAGCTATCAGCCAGACCCGGACGCCACCAGTCAGAGCCAACTCCCCGCGATTGTTCCTCAAGCATCCCGTGGTTTTCCGAGAGACCCGCCAGCAATGAGTCCAGCGTTTCGCGGCTGATTTTCGCGGCTTGTGCATCAGCATATCCGACCCCACCCAACGATATGGTAAATTCATCCGATGGCGCGCTGACGGTGAAACGCGAGGCAGGGGGAATCAGTTTGTCCACCAACGCCGCATCCGCCTCGAAAACGCGGTAGTGAAACTCAACACTCGATGGTGAAGCCGGTTGAGAGCTTGATGAGTGAACCGTCGCGGCCTGAACAAAAAGGCAAATCAGCAGGTTGATGCTCCCGACGATCATGGCTGTTTTACCGAGCAAGATTTTGCGCGTCAGGATTCCCAGAGAAATTCCCAGCAATGCTGCCAAAGGAATTGCCAAGTCAAGAACCCGCGACGATTCCGGCATGATGCAGAAAGCCATCGTGCCCATCACTCCGCTCAAGCCGGCAAAACAGAGCGCACAGACCGCCAGCGCGGTCTGGCCGGATTTGGATTTCTCCGCTGGCGCAGTTGCCATTAAAGTTGCCGAACCTTCAACTGGCTGGTTCACCGCGCGCCAGACGCGGCGGATGATAAGCCAGTCCACCAATGCGCAGATGAAGAACACCACAATAGCAAGGATCGGCCGGACCAAATCTTCTTCCGAAGCGGAATTCGTCTCCGAATTTCTCATGGCCATGATCCAGACGCCTTGCAGATGGCTGGCAACGAGATAAATGACAAAATCAAGCACGAGCAGCGGGAAAAATAATCCGTCAAACACCGCCAGCCACAGCCCGTAAATTTTCCCCGCCGAGCGGCGGATTTGCGAAACCGCAATCCAGCCGAGAAGCGTGGTGATGAAAGGCGCGAAACAGGCGGCAAGCACAATGCTGTCCGCAACGACAAAGCCGACTTTCTCAACTTGGGACATCGCCATCCAAGTTTTCGCGGGCTGGCCATAAACAACCATCCATAAAAGAACGGCCAGCAACGTCACGCCCACCCCGCACGCGCCCACGATGGCCGTGCGCGAGAAGTGCGGCAGAACATTGGCTCCCATTTCGGATTCGCGTTTGCCTCGTTTGAAAGAAAAGAACCAAAGCTGGGCATGACGGATGCCTTGCTGCTTCGCCCATTCGGTCGAGGCCAAAAATTTTGTGTTCAGACATAATGCCACCACGATGGCCGGTCCCCACAGCGCCCCAACCACATCCTTGATCAAGACCGCCAGCCCGGACGAAGCATCGAACCATAAAGCCGATAAAGCCAAAATCATTGGCGGGACGAAGGTGGCCAGAAGACAGATGATTTTTATTTTTTCAAACTTCGCCTTTTCGACCGGATTCATCCGCGCACGGATGGCCTGCCCCAACGCCGGTCCTGACATCGCCGTGCCCACGTTGTCCGTGGGTGAGCAGCGCGGTTCGACCGGAGGAACATCCGTGCCGCTCCCATCCCCGCCGATTGGTTTCAGCTTGGTATGCCGGAGTGAAATGGAGCGCACAACATAAACGACAAACAGCGCGAGCGCGGGCACCAGCAGAAACGCCCCGCTTAAAAAGCCGGCATCCAGCAACGAAGCCCAGGCGGGTCCGCGTTGTGGCATCAGAAGAAACTTGGCGAGCAGCGGCAGGAAGGCGACCAAAGACACCGCCAGCCATAGTAGAGTCCACCAAGTTTTCACCGGCACAACGGTCGGCACCTGCGTGATGGGCACTTCGCGTCCGCTGGCGGATTTCACCACCTGCTGAATTGCCATCAGCCATTCAGCCGCGTGCAACCGCGTATCGCCGGGCGAGCGAAATACGGAGCTTCCGGCCAGAAAAACCAGATGGCGGCGCTGGCCCGCCTCGTCGAAGGCCACCGAAGCATAACGATGCGCCCCAGGACTAAACCAAAAAGGCATCACGGCTTCACCCAGTCCGCGAATATCCGTCAATGGAATGGAACGCTGATCGTAACCGGAGGATATGACGAGGCGATCCGCATATAAAGCGACCTCGCCCATGGCCGGATATTTCACATTCGCTCTGGGAGCTTCTTGCACAGCCAAACGTGCCCGCTCTGATTTCAACATTGCAAGAGACGGGCGGCTCGAATCAGGCGTGACCGCAATTGTTTCCACGCAGGTTTTCACTTCGCTGACTTGCTGGTAGCGGAGTTCGGGATTTTTTTCCAGCGCGCGCAAAACAATTTCATCCAGCCGCACGTCAATCTGGACTTTCGTGGACGGCGGCGCGATTTTTTTGCCGGGCAGTTCGCCGGTGAGCATCTGGTAAAACACCACGCCCAGCGCGTAAATGTCCGCGCGATTGTCCACCTCGCCGGGATTTTCCTTCTGCTCCGGCGACATATAATTTGGCGTGCCCATCGTCTTGCCGGCGTCGGTCAAATTTCCCGGAATATTTTCGGACGCCGAAAATTTCGTTACGTCGTCGCGGTTTTCAATAATTTTCGCCAGCCCGAAATCCGCCACTTTCACGCGGCCACGACGGTCGAGCAAAATATTTTCCGGCTTGATGTCGCG
>Ga0302197_10002470_pt1 | contig 17131 bp, 11 predicted proteins | sample II_Bog_N2_1_FD_193526 | JGI IMG/M metagenome (GOLD analysis project Ga0302197, IMG submission 193526) | Peat permafrost microbial communities from Stordalen Mire near Abisko, Sweden - II_Bog_N2_1 | ecosystem: Environmental > Terrestrial > Soil > Wetlands > Peat | place: Sweden: Abisko...
GTCAGCGGGATCTTTTACGACGTAATAGAGGTTGGTGACGGGGGCGAAGCACTGGCGATAGACAAGGCCGACGCCCGCGCCGTGGTTGGGCGTGGGGATGTTGACACTGAGATTGAAATAGGCGGGTGGATTATCGATTCGGAGGATGCCGTTGTGCACCTGACTCGTAATCTCATGGAGGCCACCGCCGGAATAGGTTGACGTGCCGTCCTTTCCCACGCCGAATGTGTAGCTGGGCGGTGTTGGGTTGTTCTGGTTGTAGGTAGTGTCTATCGCGACCTGGAATTTGCGATTGATCGGGGCCATGGTCTTTGCCGAAACAACATGAAGAACGATGGAGCAGGATGCCTTGCTGCCCGGCCCGTAGATTCCATTGACCCAGTTGCCGGCATCGTCGCCTGTTTCGTCGGCGATGAGCTGTGCCGGGGTGGGCGGGGGCTTGACTGAGGCGCAGTAAGCAGGCACGACGAGGGCTGTTGCCGGTGGTGGAACGATGGAGACTTTCGTAATGTCGACCATGGTGGTCATGGCTGCACCGGGAGCTCCGAAGGCGGCGCGAATGACAAGTGCGTTTTTCTCGTCGAGCCAGACTCTTATGTTCACGCCCTGGCCGGAGCCCGTGTAGACCTTGGTGGGGACTCCATGAATGGTCTCCACGCCTGCGGGCTTGAGGTCGCCTTTCTTTAGGCCCTCCCTGAATTCCGTGGTCGCTTGAAAAGGGTCGCCCCAATCGCCGGAGAATGTGCCCGCGCTGCACGAAGGGGGTGTGATGGACGGATCCCAGGTGTGGGAGGTTCCCGCGGTGAGGTCGTAAGAAGTGAAGGTGTGGTGCGCCGGGGCACCGGGCTGCGCGGGATAAAACATATCGGTGACGACACGCTGACCGCTCCTATAAGTGGTCATATAGGCTCCGCTGCCTGCGCTGCTGATGGCTTGAGTGATGGTGTAGGCGGTGGGCGGAGTCTGAGCTAAGAGCGGCAAGGAAAGGCTGAGAATAGCGAGGCCGGAGAGGAAGCGCGAAGCGGACATAGGAAACTCCTTCTGGATTGCCGTATCGATCCGCCTGCGGTCAATAACTTCCATCGAGCGGTAGATTTCACTGGAGTGAGCGATGATAGCCGGGGCGCGAAGAGCAGTCAACCAATAGCGGTCATCTGAAATGCGCGCCTTGCGAAGGGAGGCTGGAACGATGTAGATTGAGCCAAAGAGCCAAGAGCATGAGGATTCCGTCAGTGAGTCAGCGTCGCAGTTTTCCCCTGTCCGGTCTGAAGAAGTCCGCGTCGCAGCCGGCAAGGGCCTTTTTGAGCTTGGCTTTTGTTCTGTTTGCACTCGCTCCGGCATTCTGCCAGACGGCTTTCACGCTTCCGCCTTGGCTGGCCAGCTATCCGGGCACAAATCCAAAGGTGTATTCGAGCGACAATTTCGCCCAGACGAGTTATGTCGTGGACGCTGAACCTTCTGAGGTTATGGCCCATTACCGCCAGCTTTTTGCGACGCAGGGCTTGGCGTTTCAGCCCAACCCTGACGGCATGGGGACCACAATACGGGTTGCGGCCAAGGAATGCGATCTGTTCATCCAGATTCGCAAGCGCGGCGAGGGTACATTCACCAAGGTGACCTGCTCGGGGAAGATCGATGCCTCATCGATGCAAGCAGCGGAGAACCCCAATATCGAAATGATCACGGGGATTACGCCGCCGCCCCCTAAAGCCAAGCCGGGGGAGCCAGCTGGGGCTGACCAGCAAGGACGGCTGCCCCCCATCAAGGTCAATAAGACGCCTCATTCAATGCCGGCTCCTCCGCTGGTTTGGCCTGGTTGGCTTGGGCATGTTCGCGGCCAAACACTTAAGCCGACGATTGCAACCGACTCAATGAGAAATCAGTACCTGAAGGCGCAGTACAAGACCGATGCGCCGATGACCGAGGTTTTCGATTTCTATCGCAATCTGCTGATGAATCACGATTACATGCCAAGAGGCAGTCTTGCCACGGGACACACTGACAGCGGAATCCAGCAGAACGCGATGGCAATCGTCGAAGGCGTCAATTATGTGGATGGCGCTCCGGGCGCCAACTCGACGATTGAAATTTCGATTGACCGGACTGTTCTGAACGGGCTCATTACCGTGGCGTTGCGCTTTTCCACCCACGACTACAACCCAGGGGGCCAAAAAGTAAATAGCCCTGGAAACAAACCAAAGGGGAATGTAATTCGTTGAACCGCTGGCGGGTGGCTGCGCTGGCGTTCACGTGTGCAACTTCGCAGGCAGGCCCGCAGGCGGTGCCGTCAATTCCCGCATGGCTGGTTGCTTATCCCGGTGCTTCCGTGCAAACGAAGCAGCTACGCGACGGGGTTGAGGCGAGTTACTCTGCGACTGCGACGCCTCACGAGGTGATCGCCTACTTTAAAAAACTGTTTGCGGAAAATGGGCTCAAGTTCGATCCCATGCCGACAGGGGATGGCTCTTTCGCGCGCACGGACGCCCCAGAGTGCGCCCTTGCTGTCTCCATCCGAACGCGCCAATCCCACCTTGCCGACGACGTGCCGCTGGATACTGCGGTAAAGATCACCTGCACAGAGGAAGCAGATGCGAGCCAAGGCACAGAATGGCGGACGGTGAAGGATCCACCGTTGCCGCATACGACCGATGCGATGAAGAAGTTCGACAAGCCGGTCTATCCGGACGCCGTGGCTGCCGCTGCCCTGAAGTGGCCATCGTGGCTGGCGCGAGTGGATGGAACGCGGCTTCCGGTGCAGAGGTTTTCAGGGTTACTGAAGAGCAGTTTTGCCGCTGCGCCGCCGAAGTATGCGATCGAAGTTTTCTATGCGGATCTGCTGGACGCGCATGGCTACCGCGTCAACAAGAGCCCATCCAATTCACCGGCGGTTTTCGGGAGCTGGCTCGAGGGAACCGCCGATCCCGACACTGAACTGGGCCGCAAGACGGTAATCTGGGTCAAGATCAAGCCGGCGGGACAGAACTTCAACATCGAGATCACAGTGCAGTAAGGGATGTAAAGCCCGTACGGCCGGCGCGCCGCGGCTCTTCACGTCGCAAGCCTACAGGCGGCCTTCTATTGGATGGACGCATCGAAACCGCCATGAGCGCGGAACGTGAGTAGACGAACCCCAATGCGTCACATTCACCTCGACAGGCTGTTTGCCCTCGTCGATGAACCTCCTGCCCGCCGCATCTCCCAAATCCAGGTTCCGTCCCGGAGCGGCGCCTGCGGTCTCACCAAGCTGGAAACGATCGCGTTGGTTGGTGCAATGCGAGTGGTCCACGCGCGACGGGTGTTTGAGTTCGGCAGCTTTCTGAGCATCACAACGCTCAATTTCGCGCTGAATGTTCCTCCCGACGGAAGCGTTTTGACACTTGATCTGGGAGCGGACTGTGCGCCGCGCGCCAACCAGCATCCCGCCAGTGGTCCACTTACCGAAATCCATCTCAAGGCAGACGGCCTGGATTTTGTCGATAGCGAAGTGGCCGACAAGATTACGGCCCTCAGCGGGGATTCGACCAGCTTTGACTTTGGTCCCTGGAAGAATTCGATGGATCTTGTATTCATTGAAGGTGGCCACAGTATCGATGCCTTGAGTGTCGGCACAGAGAATGCGTTTGCAATTATTGCGAAAGACAAACCGGCCTGCATCTTGTGGCACGGTCATCGCAATTCGAAATATCCGCTTCTCTCCACCCACCTTCAACAAATCTTCGAGGCGATTCCGGTGTTTCATATAGGCGATACGAATCTCTGGGCATACTTCAACGATCCGCAACAGAAGATTCAGGCCCGCCTTCAGGAGAGAGACAGCGGCATGTCATTGGCAGCATAGTGACGCGGTAAGAATCGCGGTCCATTAGCCGAAAATAGCCATCACTGCGTGATTCACAACGAAAGCCGCTCCCCAGGCCAGGAAGAGCATGTAGAGAAACTGAATGGCGGGCCACTTCCAACTATTCGTTTCGCGCCGTACCACGGCCATGGTTGAAGTGCACTGCATGGCGAAGGCAAAGAAGATCATCAGAGCAAGTGCGCCGCCAAGGGTCATGTCGTGGTGGAGTGCGGTTTGCAGGTGCATGGCCTGAGTAGCCGGGTCAGCGCCGTAAAGGGTGCCCATGGTACTGACCATCACTTCGCGAGCCAGGACCGATGAGAGCAGGCCGATACCGATCTTCCAATTGAAGCCGAGCGGAGCAATGGCGGGCTCGATGAAATGGCCGAGGCGTCCGATGACGCTGTCTGCAAGCTCAGGCGCGGCGTAAGCGTTGCCACCCACGTGCACTACGGGGAGATGGGCGAGCACCCAGAGGGCCAGCGTGACAGAGAGAATTACGGTTCCGGCTTGGCGGAGAAAGACGTTGGCGCGGTCCATGAGGCGCATGCCAAGGGAGCGCAGGGTGGGCATGCGGTACTGTGGCAGTTCGAGAATGAATGGAGTTTCACTCGATTTGAGGATGGAGCTTTTCAGCAACCACGCAGTCGTCATGGCGCCAATAAAACCAGCCAGATAGAGGCCTAGCATCACGATGGTGCGGAGGCCGAGAAACCCGTGCAGGTACATGATGTTTGGAATGAATGCGGCGATCAGCAACATGTATACAGGCAGGCGCGCACTGCATGTCATGAACGGGGTAACGAGAATGGTGGCCATGCGATCACGCTTGTTCTCAATGGTGCGCGTCGCCATGATTGCCGGCACCGCGCAGGCGTAAGCGGAGAGCAGCGGGATAAATGCTTTGCCATTCAGGCCGGTAGTGCGCATGACGCGGTCGGCGATGAGCGCGGCGCGAGCCAGGTAGCCTGTGTCTTCGAGTACCCCGATGAAGAGGAACAGCAGCAGGATCTGGGGGAGGAAGACGAGGACTGACGAGATGCCCTTCCATGCGCCGTCGAGAACCAGGGATTGCAGCCAGCCGGCAGGCAGAAGTGGGCGCACGAATTCGCCCATGCGGGCGAGGATGTCTCCAAACCCGTCGGAGAGTGGCTGGCCGATGGAGAAGACAACTTCAAAGACGCCGACAACTACGACCAGGAACAATAGAGGTCCCCAGATCGGGTGAAGAAGAATGTTGTCGATTTTGCGCGTGCCCTCAACCGAAAGTGGCGCCTGGTAGCCGGTTTTGCGGCTGACCTGTGCGGCCCAGGAGTGCGTGCTGGCGGCATTCCCCATCACCGGCAGGGCCAGCGGTGTGGGGGCATTGCGGTTGGTTTGCTGGTGGAGGAAGAGCGGAACGGCATCGATGCCGGTTCCATGCGTTGCGCTGATTTGTGCGACTGGCGCGCCGAGTTCGCGGGCAAGCTTGAGCGAATCAATGTGGCCGCCGCGCTGCTCCATTAGATCGGTCATGTTCAGGAGCACCAGGGTGGGCAGGCCCACTTCAAGTACGGGCGCGGCCAGCATCAACTGGCGCGTTAAGTGCAATGAATCGAGCACCAAAATGACGGCATCAGGCTTTGGGGTGCCGGGCATTTTGCCCTTGAGGACGTCGATCGAAACGCGTGCATCTTCTGAATAGGGAGTGAGGGAATAGATGCCGGGTAAGTCGATTAGGGTGAGGTCGTCGCGGCCCACGCCGGCCATGACGCCCATGCGCTGTTCCACTGTAACGCCCGGGTAGTTGGCCACCTTTTGCCGAAGGCCGGTTAAGCGATTGAAAAGAGTTGACTTACCTGAATTCGGCGGCCCGATGAGAGCTACGGTCTTGAGCGGTCCGGAGGAGGGGCGAGGGGCAGGCGGGACAAACGCCGGGGTTTCGCAGCAGGCGTTCATCGCATAACCTCGATCAATTCGGGAACCTCGTCTTGAACGCTTTCGAAGTGCGGAATGAGGTCGTCGGGCGTCGCTGGACGGATGCGGATGGCTTCGGCGGTCTCATGGCGGAGGGCGATTTCCATGCCGTCGATGGCGAATACGGTAGGGTCTCCCGCAGGTGCTCGGCGTAGCGCGGTGACGAGGGCGTCGGGGACGAACCCCATATGCATCAGGTGGTTCTGGACGGATTCAGGCAGTTCGAGAGCAACCAGGACAGCGGTCTGGCCGATTTTCAATTCGCTTAACATGCTCACCTGCCGAACCCCCACGGGCCGCTTGCTCAGATGCAGCCCAAAACTGCGACCATTATGGTCGTACTTGAGTATACGACCATAATGGTCGGATTCGCAAACACCCGGGTTTAGATGCTTTGGAACCATGGACATGATAGACCTCCGCCGGGGGAAGATGTTTGCAATGATTGGCCAGTGTCTCCCAAGCGCCCTGGCGGCATTCCCTGCATTCATCATCGGCTGATAGGGATATGTACTTGACGCCACTGACCCCAACCTGTAGTGTTCGGGGTCATGGACGAGGATTTTCCGAGGACATTGCTTGAGTTGGAGGGGCGCTTTAGCACCGAAGAGGCATGCGCCGAATACCTCGCAACTCTGCGTTGGCCGGGCGGCTGGATATGTCCCAGATGTGCTGGGGCCGATGTCTGGTCGATCCGGCGGAGTCGCCGGCGCTGCGAGAAGTGCCGGTATGAGATGTCGGTCACGGCGGGGACCATTTTGCAGGACAGCCATATGCCCTTGACGGTCTGGTTCCGCGCCATGTGGCAGATTACCAGTCAAAAGAATGGCATCAGCGCTTTGGGTTTACAGCGCGTGCTCGGTCTGGGCAGTTACAAGACCGCCTGGGCGATGTTGCATAAACTGCGCCGCGCCATGGTTCGCCCTGGCCGCGACCGGCTTGATGGCGTCGTCGAGGTGGACGAGACCTACTGGGGCGGCGAGGAACCGGGCACAGACGGAAGAGGGGCCGAACTCAAGGCCCTGATTGCCGTCGCCGCCGAAGAAGATGGAAAGGGTATTGGCCGCATTCGCATGCGCTGTGTACCGGATGCGACCAGGACCACTCTCCATGGATTCATCGCTCAGTCCGTTGTGCCGGGAAGCACGGTTCGAACCGACGGCCTTCCCGCCTACCTCGGAATGCAGGGATACATTCACGATCGCCAGATTCAGCGCCATCAAGAGGCCGGAGAACGCCTGCTTCCGCGCGTCCATCGCGCGATCTCGCTGCTGAAACGATGGCTGCTCGGCACCCATCAGGGCGCGATTGCTCACGCCCACTTGGATGACTACCTCGACGAATTCACCTTTCGATTCAACCGCCGAACGTCGAGATCTCGCGGCAAACTGTTCTATCGGTTGGCTCAACAGGCGATGCAGACAGCTCCGGTTCCGTTCGCCAAATTGATCAAACCACAACCTGTTGGGCCTGGTGGCGTCAAGTAAATATCCCTATCGGCTGATGTGTCTTTTTTAGCAGCGGCGAATGAAGCAGACTGTGATTTGGGTCACTTTGGATGGGTGGGTCGGACGACAGTGCACAGATCTTAGTTCACAGTTCCCAGTTGCGGATTATGAGCGCGAATGGTTGCATCGGAGGGTTGCGCAACCTAGCTGAAATGGCTGGAGAAATGGCTACAAAACATGCGAAAGGGTTGAACCTGTGGTTGCGACTCGTTGAGACACGTACCTTGCGGGCAGCCTTTTCGAGATGTTTCGGTTGCAGAGAGTTTCATTAATCGAGCAAGTGGGTTGCAGAGAAATTAGCATTTTATTTGAAAGCGCTCTGATTTTGCACGGGATAGTGGCGCAACCTGTTGATACTGTGTAGTTTATTTGGATTTTGTTTGCTGTGTAGGTGCGCATGGGAATGGGTTCTATGTAGGTGCGGAAGTTGGCCGTGACTGCATCTCCGGTCCCCAAAAGCGCGGGGCCGGGGCCAACCTCGTTTTAGTTTGAAAAGGACTGAGGGAACGTGGCCACCCACCCATGTTAGAATTGGGCACCTTATTTCAGGAGATACGTGTCTTGGCCAATCTTCCCAGTATGCTCGCGCCAATTGCCGTCAGCTTGGACCAGCTGTTGCTGGACGCGAATAATCCGCGCTTTTCAGAGTTGGGAGAGGATTTGAACCCGATCCCTGAGAACCGGTTCGCAGATGAGAAGGTGCAAGCTGCGACCCTTGAAAGAATGAAGGAAGACATCTTCGACGTATCTGAGCTCAAAGATACGATCAAGACAATTGGGTTCCTGCCAATGGACCGTCTTGTCGTGCGCAAGTGGAGATCGGGTGCTGCTGATGCAAAGGCAAGGTACATTGTTATCGAAGGAAACCGTCGGCTCACCGCCCTCAAATGGTTGATGAACTTGCATGACATAGGCAAGGAAAGTTTTAGTGAGGAGCAAATAAACAATTTCACGAACATAGAATGTCTTCTACTCAACGATGACCTCGCGCCTGCTTCCGCGACGCTTATACTTCCAGGACTTCGTCATGTTTCAGGGATTAAACAGTGGGGAGCTTATCAAAAGGCAAAGGCGGTCCATGCGCTGCGTCAGAGCGGCCTTTCCCCGCAAGATTCCGCGCAAAGTCTGGGGCTTTCAACCAAGGCTGCAAATAGCGCGTACAAATGTTTCCTCGCGTTAGAACAGATGAAGCAGGACGATGAGTTCTCGGAAAAGGCTGAGCCAAAGATGTATAGCTACTTCGAGGAGGTGTTTCGTCGTCCAAATGTTCGTGCATGGCTTTCGTGGAGCGACGAGGAGCGAGGCTTCGCAGACGAAGATAAGCGCAAGGAGTTTTACTCATGGATCACGCCGGGGGATGACGGCACTTCAAAACTGCCAGAGGCAAAGAGCGTTAGAGATTTTTCAGGCATTTTGGGAGATGAAAACGCAATGAACATCCTTCGATCAGCTGACGGATCACTTACTCGTGCAATAGCTCGTTTTGAAGTGGATCATCCGGAAGACTGGTACCCCAAAGTGACAGCCGCAACCAGCGCCGTTCGCTCGTTGACGCCCGAAATGCTTAGAGGCCTGGATGACGCGACAATATCCACCTTGGAGCAGCTTGCAGAGAGGATTACACAAGCGCTCAAAGATCGGAACAGCTTGCTAGGGCAAGGGGCATAGTCTTGGCGACCCCATCCACGCAGATAATATCGCTCTGGATCAAGGATTCGTTGATCCTCGATCAGTGGGTATCGCTGCGAGATTTAGCAATCGAAACCCTCAAGCGAAAATGGGAAAAGGATGAATTCGACATCTTAGAATTCTTGCAGGATAAGCTCTCATATATAGCCGAGCATTTGAGAGACGACCTTGCGAGCTGCATAGAGGATGGTAGAGTTCGCGAATTTGAGATTGACGACGAGTCTCCTCCTTATGTCAGACGAACGGTAGAAAGAGACCAGAAACTCATTGCTAAGCTAAGACGCATTGATCCATTTTCATTTGAAGACATTTGCGCGAAAATACTGTCTGCGCTCGGAGCAGATTCATCAGTTACCCAACGCACAAACGACGGCGGAATTGACTTCTTCGCCACAAAGCTAAAGGTCGTTCCGGCTGCGCTTCCCATGCCCATTTCATGTCATGGGCTCGTCATTGGGCAGGCTAAACGATACCAAGAGGGCGCTGCAATCAGCGAAACCCGCCTACGCGAATTTGTTGGGGCCTCTGTCCTACATAGACACGGCCTTTCGGCCCGATTGAACTTGGGGCCATTGGTGCCAACCCTATACGCTTTCTGGACAACTTCCGATCTTGATCCGAATGCCAGGGCTTTCGCTAAGAGCGTGGGAGTGTGGTACATGGACGGACAAACTCTCGCAGCCTATGTTATCCACTTAAATCTCAGGGAAATTGTTATGGCATTGCCCGATGCCGCTTAAATGTACCGAGAAAATGAATCGGGGCGACCAGCCCCGGTCTCGATGCCCTAAACCTACACCGAGCGTGCCCGGGCCCCTCGAAGTTGGGGACCGGCGATGGAAGCAGACTGCCCACCCATCCTGGCATCGGGGACTGGGATCCATTCATCACGTCCGTATCCGGGATGAGTGGGACCGCCGTCCCCGCGAAGGCGAACGGGCTTGGACCGGGGAACCGCCTCGTCGGCTTCCCGCCGCGAAATGGGTCTCAATGCTCGTCAAAACTAGTAAAAAAACAGCCCGGATTACGTTGAAAAAACGTCGAAAATAGGCCGATTTGCGATGAAATGGCCCCTTCCAAACCCGACATTCCGCATCCAATTGTCCCCCTGCAACCCGGCATTCTGCCGCAACCGGCCCCTCTTTCGCCGTTTGTCCCATCGCAGCCCGACAATCTGCCGGATTTCTGCCCTCCCGCAACCGTACGTTTTGCGACATTTTTAGAGAACTTGCAATCGGGCCAAAGACAGCATAATCAACAAGTTAAAGCAACAATCCGCGCAGGCAACTCTGCAAAAAATGCTCTAATTTCTCAGCGACCAAAATATCTTCGGCGGGTGCCCCCGCTCGCAACGCCCTAAAAACTATACCGAGAGTGCTCCGGTCCCTCGCTTTTTGGGGCCGGGGATCGCCGCAGATCTCCACTGCCGCAAACAAATCGCCACCGTCCCGATCCGTGGTTCGCATTGCTTGGCGCCCGGGCCTAAATGTTGTAATGCGACGTTTCGTACCATTATGTGGGCCAAGGAATCCCCGATGTGTCTCTCATCACAGCGGGTCTCAGATGTAGAGATGAGACTCCTTCTAGCGGCGAAATTCCCTTGGCCCGCGCTGTGAGGCAATGCGAATGAGTGAACAGAAGTCAGGCAGCAAGATGGTTATCCTGGATGCGAACGAGGCGGCCGCCTCGGCAGCCTATCGTCTTTCCGAAGTGATTGCGATTTACCCCATTACCCCCTCGTCGCCGATGGCCGAGTGGGCTGATCAGTGGCGCTCGGAGGGGAAGAAAAATATCTGGGGCGCATTGCCCATTGTGGAAGAGCTGCAGAGCGAAGGCGGAGCCGCGGGCGCGTTGCATGGCGCATTGCAGGCGGGCGCGTTTGGCACGACGTTTACCGCGTCGCAGGGCTTGCTGCTGATGATCCCCAACATGTTCAAGATTGCTGGTGAGCTGACCCCGGCGACGATGCACGTGACGGCGAGGACGCTGGCAACACATGCGCTTTCGATCTTTGGAGACCACTCGGACGTGATGGCATGCCGGACGACGGGATGGGCGATGTTGTGCTCGAATTCGGTGCAGGAAGTGGCCGACATGGCGCTTGTGGCACAGATTGCGACCCTCGAATCGCGTATTCCCTTCATTCATTTTTTCGATGGTTTCCGCACATCGCATGAAGTGGGCAAGATTTTCCCCATCAGCGACGATACGATTCGGGCGCTGGTGGATGACAAGTTCATCATCGACTACCGTCAGAGGGCGTTGAGCCCGGATCGGCCGGTGATTCGCGGAACGGCGCAGAATCCGGATGTGTTCTTCCAGGCGCGCGAGGCTTGCAATCTTTTCCATGCTGCGGTGCCGGGAATTGTGCAGAGTGTGATGGACAAGTTTGCGGCGCAGACGGGGCGCGCTTATCACCTGTTTGACTATTATGGTGCGCCGGACGCGGAGCGCGTGATCGTGGTTATGGGCTCGGGCGCCGAGGTGGCGGAAGAGGCCGTGGATCTGCTGAACAAGCAGGGCGAAAAGCTGGGCATGGTGAAGGTGCGGCTGTATCGGCCATTTGATGCGAGCGCGTTTCTGGCTGCTCTGCCATCGACGGTGAAATCGATTGCGGTGCTGGATCGCACGAAGGAGCCCGGGTCGCTGGGTGAGCCGCTTTACCAGGACATTGTGACGGTGTTGGCGGAGAATGCGGACTTGCCGTTTGCGGTGAAGCCGACGGTGATTGGCGGCCGGTATGGATTGTCGTCGAAGGAGTTTACGCCGGCGATGGTGAAGGGGATTTTTGACGAGCTGGCCAAGCCTTCTCCGAAGAATCACTTCACGATTGGCATTAACGACGATGTGACGTTTACGAGTTTGGATTATGATCCGGCGTTCTCGACAGAGGATCCGAAGACGGTGCGGGCGCTGTTCTACGGGCTTGGATCTGACGGCACGGTGGGCGCGAATAAGAACTCGATCAAGATTATCGGCAGCGAGACGCCAAATTTTGCGCAGGGCTATTTTGTGTACGACTCGAAGAAGTCGGGGTCGATGACGACAAGCCACCTGCGGTTTGGGCCGAACCCGATCCGGTCGAGCTATTTGATTACACAGGCCAGCTTTGTGGCGTGCCACAACTTCAGCTTCCTGGAGAAGATGGACGTGGTGGAAGCGGCGATGCCAGGCGCGGTGTTTCTGCTGAACTCACCCTTTGCGGCGGCCGAGGTTTGGGATCACCTGCCGAAGACGACGCAGCAGGAGATTTTGCGTAAGAAGATTGAGTTCTACGTGATCGACGGCAACAGTGTGGCACGCGAAGCCGGAATGGGGACGCGCATCAACACGATCATGCAGGCGTGCTTCTTTGCCATCAGTGGCGTACTGCCGCGCGATGAGGCGATTGCGCAGATCAAGAAGGCGATTCAGAAGACATACGGCAAGCGCGGCGAAGCGGTAGTGGCGAAGAACTTTGCCGCCGTGGACGCGGCGCTGGCACACCTCGAAAAAGTTGAGCTGCCGACTGCTGTTTCGTCTGAGTTCGATCTGATTCCTTCTATCAGCGGCAAAGCGCCGGAGTTTGTGCGCAATGTGCTGGGACAGATTGCCGCGGGACACGGAGACCTGCTTCCTGTGAGCGCGATTCCTGCGGGTGGAGCATTTCCGACGGGGACGGCGCAGTGGGAGAAGCGGAACATTGCGGATTTCATTCCTGTGTGGGACAAGGATCTTTGCATTCAATGCGGAAAGTGCGTGATGGTTTGCCCGCATGCCGTGATTCGGTCGAAGGTGTACAGTCCCGAACTTGGGGACAAGTCGCCGGCCACGTTCCAATGGGCCAAGCCGAAGTGGAAGGCGATGGAGCAGGATCGCTATACGCTGCAGGTTGCTCCTGAAGATTGTACGGGCTGCGCGGTATGCGTGGAAGTTTGCCCGGTAAAGAGCAAGAGCGACGCGAGCAAGAAGGCGATCAATATGGCGCCGCAGGCACCGCTGCGCGAGGCAGAGCGCGAGAACTGGGATTTCTTCCTGAGCTTGCCGGAAGTCGATCGGTCGAAGATTTCGCACACACAGGTAAAGGACGTTCAACTGCTGCAACCGCTATTTGAATTTTCAGGCGCGTGCGCGGGTTGCGGCGAGACGGCTTATGTGAAGCTGCTGACGCAACTGTTTGGCGATCGGCTGTATATCGCGAACGCTACGGGCTGCTCGTCGATTTATGGCGGCAACCTGCCGACTACTCCTTATACCAGCAATGCGGAAGGACGCGGACCGACGTGGGCCAACTCGCTGTTTGAGGACAATGCGGAGTTTGGTTTCGGGATGCGGAGCGCGCTGGACCAGCAGAAGATTTTTGCGGAGATGCTGGTGACAAAGCTTGCGCCGGAAGTCGGCGTGGAGCTTGTAGCCGAGATACTGCATGCATCGCAGAAGACGGAACCGGAGATCAACGAGCAGCGGAAGCGCGTGCTGGCATTGCGCGAGAAGCTTGCGGGTAACAGTTCTTCCGATGCGCGGAACCTGCTGGCTATTGCGGACACACTGGTTCGGAAGAGCGTGTGGATTCTGGGCGGGGATGGATGGGCGTTCGACATCGGTTTCGGCGGACTGGATCATGTACTGGGATCGGGCAAGAACGTGAACGTACTGGTGCTGGATACGGAAGTTTACTCGAACACGGGCGGACAGATGTCGAAGGCGACGCCGCGCGGTGCGGTAGCGAAGTTTGCCGCCAGCGGCAAGTCGAATAGCAGAAAAGACCTGGCTATGGAGGCGGTGAGTTACGGCTCCGTATACGTGGCACAGGTAGCGCTGGGCGGCAACGACACGCACGTGGTGAAGGCCTTCCAGGAAGCGGAAGCTCATGACGGACCGTCGATCATCATCGCCTACTCAAGCTGCATTGCGCATGGATACGACCTGGTTCACGGGCTGGAGCAACAGAAGCTTGCCGTGCAGTCCGGCTACTGGCCGCTGATGCGGTATAACCCGGCACTGCGCGAGGAAGGCAAGAATCCGTTCCAGCTCGACTCGAAGGCACCGTCGATCCGGTTGAAGGAATACACCTATCGCGAAGCGCGTTATACGATGCTGGCGCGGAGCAATCCTGAGCTGGCGGCGGAGTTGCTGAAGGAAGCGCAGGACGATGTGGAGCGCCAGTGGCGGGTTTACTCCGGCCGGGCAGCGATGGCTGGCCGCGGAGAGACACCGCACATCGCTCCGGAAGAAAAGGTTGAAGAGAAACTGGCGACGGTTGCCGGCGGAGGCAAGGAATGATCGATTTTTCTACGAAGTATCTCGGACTTGATTTAAGCGGGCCAGTTGTCGTGTCGTCCACTCCGCTTTCGGAGTCGATCGACAATGTTCGCCGGATGGAGGATGCGGGAGCCGCGGCCATCGTGCTTACTTCTTTGTTCGAGGAGCAGCTGGCACTGGAATCCCGGGCCCTGGACGAAGATTTGTCGCGCGGCACGGAGTCGTTTGCGGAATCTCTCGGGTACCTGCCGGATCTGAACGATTATCGGATGACGAACGATGTGTACCTGGAGCACTTGCGGCGTTCGCGGGAAGCGGTGAAGATTCCGATTCTTGCCAGCTTGAATGGCGCAACAACGGGCGGCTGGGTTCGATTTGCCAAGGATGTGGAGCAGGCCGGTGCGCATGCCATTGAATTGAACACGTATGCTTTGGCCACGAATAAGAGTCAGACGTCGACCGAGCTGGAGCTGCAGTTGCTGGAACTGGTGTCTGCGGTGACACAAGCTGTCAAGATTCCAGTGGCGGTGAAGCTCTCGCAGTCATTCACGAGCGTGCCTCACCTGGTTTCACGCTTGGAGGATGCTGGTGCGAAAGGCGTGGTGCTGTTCAACCGCTTCTACCAACCTGACTTCGACATTGAGACTCTGGAGGTGCGGCCCATTTTGCACTTCTCGACTCCGTCGGAACTGCTGCCGCGGCTGCACTGGGCGGCGATTCTGTATGGGCAGATGAAGATCGACCTGGCGATAACGGGCGGGGTTCACTCGGCCGAGGATGTGCTGAAGGGGATCATGGCTGGGGCCGGTGTGACGATGATGGCATCGGCGCTGCATATCCACGGGATTGAACACATCAGCAGGGTGCTGGCGGATGTGCGGTACTGGCTGGAGAAGCGCGAATACAGTTCACTGTGGGAGACGCGGGGATGTTTGAGCCGGCGCTCGGTGCCGGACACGTCGCCGTTCGATCGCGGTAACTACATCAAGACACTGAGCTCGTATAGTCTGCGGCAGACAGTCGGGGCGTTCTAATTCAGGAATTGCCTTAAAAGGGTTCTCTCCCAGAAGGCTGGCGGCGATCGCACTATGGTGCGGTCGCCGTTGGTTTTTTCGGAAGAATTCTTGGGCAGCTACTGGGGAAAGCTTTTTAGAAAGTGTGACACGGTTTGCTCGAGAAGGGCGCAGGCTCGGGGCAGGGCATCGCGGACTCTATCGCTGAAGTCTTCGCCCAGTTCAATTGAGCCGGCGCCGATGCTGAGGAGTTGCGCACCGGAAGGCGATGAGGCGTAGAGATCTCGAGCGAGGGCTAGGAGTTCCGGCGCGCCTTGATGATGGGTAGCCAGGCCTTGTTGCGGAGTGGCAGGTTCGACGGGGCGCAATTGTACGGAGCCCGGAGCGGACTCGATGGAGCAGTCGATGAAGAGGACTGTCTGTGCCCGAGCGATGTCTTCTGCTAAGTCGGGGGTCCATTGTTGCCGGGAGATTACGTGGATTTCAGGTTGCGCGGCGAAGTGCTGCTCGGCCCATTCGGCCAGCCAGGGACCGACGCCGTCGTCGCTGCGCAGGGTGTTGCCACAGGCGAGGATGAGAACGCGGACCTGGGGAGGACTCATGAACTATCAGTTTAGTTTGGAGCGGGAGTCAATGGGAAGCCAACCTGCCGTTGTTCTGAGTTAGGCCAGTGTGGGCCTGGAGGCCCACACTACAGCCGGACTGGAGTCCGGCGCTACAGTCTGTTTCGGCGCTACTTTAGCAGACTGCCTACCGGATGAGTTGGTCGACTTGTTCGCCGTCTTGGTTGATGAGCGTGAGGACTAACGGCATTTGGCCGAAGGCGTGGGTGGAGCAGCTCAAGCAGGGGTCGAAGGTACGAATGACGGCTTCGACGCGATTGAGGATGCCTTCCGTGAATTGGCCGTCGTGGATATATTCCTTCGCGGCTTGCAGGACGCCCTTGTTCATGGCGTTGTTGTTCTGGCCGGTGGCGATGACGAGGTTGGCCCAGGTGATGAGGCCGTTCTCGTCGACTTTGTAGTGATGGTGGAGGGTGCCGCGCGGAGCCTCGGCCTGGCCAGCACCCTCGAGAACATTGACGCCGGCGATGGCGCGAACATGCTTATCAAGGATGAGCGGGTCGGTGAGGATCTGCTCGATCTTCTCGATGCCGTAGAGAATGTCGATAAGCCGCGCGTGATGGTAGTGGAAGGAACTTTGCACCGGGCCTGAGGCGAGGTGCTTGAACTCGACGAGCTCCTGGTCGGCGCGCGGGGTGCCCATGGTTTTTGCGATGTTGAGGCGGGCGAGGGGACCGACGCGGTAGCTGCCTTCCGGATAGCCGAGGGGCTTGTAGTAGGCGAACTTGGTGTAGGTGTAAGGTTCGACTGCTTCGCCGACGACCTGCGAGAAGCGGTTGGCGTCGATGCCGTCTTCGATGATGTTGCCCTTGGGGTCAATAAGGCGGAGAGTGCCGTCAGTGAACTCAACAGACTCGTCTTCATTGATGAGGCCGAGGTAGTTGGTAGGGAAGTTGGCAAAGACTTCAATTTCAGGCTTGAAGGAATCGGCGATCTGCTTGTAGGCCGCCAGTGCGAGGCCGATGTTGGCATAAGCCTCAGGGAGCATGGCCAGGATTTCGTCACGCTTGGCGGGTGCGAGGGGCTCGGTAACGCCACCGGGAACAACCCAGCCGGGATGGATGCGCTTGTTGCCGAGAAGCTCAATGATGTGCTGACCGAACCGACGGAGAGCAATGCCGGCGCGGCCGAGCTGAGGTTTGGAGGCGACGACGCCGAAGATGTGGCGGGCGGCGGGGTCGGATTCCATACCCAGAAGGAGGTCGGGCGAGGCGAGATAAAAGAAGCTGAGGGCGTGGGACTGGACCATCTGGGCGAGATTCA
>Ga0302197_10002471_pt1 | contig 17127 bp, 11 predicted proteins | sample II_Bog_N2_1_FD_193526 | JGI IMG/M metagenome (GOLD analysis project Ga0302197, IMG submission 193526) | Peat permafrost microbial communities from Stordalen Mire near Abisko, Sweden - II_Bog_N2_1 | ecosystem: Environmental > Terrestrial > Soil > Wetlands > Peat | place: Sweden: Abisko...
CTCATCTGTGACTTCGATCTATTTTATACACCTACTATGACATGTAATTCTATTGGTAGAGAGGTAGCACCTTTCCACCTTTCCCTTTTAATCCCTCTACTTCTGGCTTAAATTTCGCCGGCAAAATAAAAGTCCTTTCCAAAATGTTATTTCGAACTAATTCCTACAAATGGGTCGTATTTCTTCTCTTTCGCGCATCCGTTTGAATATTTTAAATGGTTTGATTAGCCTTCTCGAGCGACCTCTCGATAACACTTTTTTCTTTTCTTCTCATGCAATACTGCATCCATCCTTTTTTATAATCGTTAAATTTGTCTTGAACTCTGACTGAGTGTCTTTTCTCGAGTCTCATGTAGAAGGGGTCAGATATATGATGAGTAAAATGCTATTTTTCATTTGCATTTTTATTAACGACTGGAGATTGTTCGGTGTCCAAAATTGATTTGCTTAAACTTTTAACCTGTTTTGATCTTGGTATTTTTGGAAGGCATTATTGGAATTATGGCTGGGATTTAGCTTCATTTAAAGCTGAGTCATCAATGTTTGTCTGTATGGTAAGATTATTATCCACATTGGTAGTCATAGTCTGATAGTTTTTAAGAGTATCTCCCTCAGTAAAGGCACTCATTTGTTTAGTCACTACACTAAAAATACTACCATTTGCCAAGGTAGTTTCATCCTTCACCACTTTACGCTTTACCAGATATTTTCTAGGAAAGACCGAGCCTCGCGTATATTAATGAAGCTTCATTTTTTAAGAATAATTTTAATTGTAAGAGCAAATATAAAACAATCAGCTTCTTTGTGCTTTCATCATCCCAAAATACAAATATCATAAATCATAAAAATTGCTAATATTTTAAGGATGAATCAGTTTTTCAATCAGAGTGTAGGGAAATCTTCAGCTGAGAAATGAGGCTTGGCACTCTTGCCACCCTTATGGTCTCTCTTGTCACCTCTGTGCTCTTCTTGTTTGTGGGCATGGGTGGGCTTGCTGCCAAAACCAAGGTTTAGGGTTTCTTCGGCAACGTCCAATCCCTTTACAGCAGTATGCTTGATGACTTGTTCTCCACTTCGTTCTTGCTGTTTCTTGTCCTCTTTGGACTCGAGGACAATCAGTTTTTCCTTCTTAATCCAATCGGCGTTAATTTCTCCCTTTTTGACTGGAGCTTTAGTTTGAGCAGTGTAGGTTAGATCTACACCTTTACTTTTGTAATACTCATCAAGAGTCAATTTAGGAGGAGAAGGAGGTTTAACCTCTGCAGGGGGAATGACTTCCGCGTTAGTCTCAGCGCCCTACTTCTTGACCTCCTCTCCCTCTTTGGCGTACTTATCTTGGTTAATATCGTCTTTGATATTGCCAACATTGCCATATCCTCCTCCAGCTTTTCTGGGGCGATCTCTGACTAATAAATGATTTACTCTCTGCCGGTTCCGCTTCTTCTGTCGTTGGAATGTCCATCAGTGACTTCCTTTTGAACCCAATTTTTCTTGTCACGTTGTTCATATTGGTGATGATTTCTTTTTTCTTTAACTTCCTCGAAACCAGGAGGAGCTCCAAGAGGTGCTGATGTCGCGATTTGAGCAATTTTTTCTTTTTCCTCCTCCTGCTGCTTTTTGTAATTCTTCTTGTCCTGGTGGGCTGGATAGATGAATGAATACTTCTTCTCGGCTTGTCCTCTGCTTTGACGACATTGACTTTGGTGTCTTACTCGTCATCACTGACATCGAGCGCTTCGAATGGATTTGTCATTTATGGATATAAATAATAATGAATATTAGATGGAAATATATATAAAGATTTAATATCTTTTAGTTTCCGTGGTAATTTACAAAAAAATACAATTTGTGCAGACTATCATTCAGAACAGTACTACTGTTATCAAACTAGCCGAATATGTCATTTTATTTTGATCACAATATCAAACAATCAAGTGATTATTTCTGAAGCTTATTTAGGGTAATTTAACATAATTTTCTTTTTTTTCTTTTCTTAAGCTGGCATAATAGATTACTGGTTGGAAAAGGATTTAATGAATTCAAATTTTTGATTTCTTAATATAAACAATATTTGCAAAACCATTAAGAATCACTTTGAAATTGAGTTGCTTTCCTCAGAAAATGCGATAAAGCTGATAATTAAGTGTAGGCTTGCGCATCTGACAGGCCCTACCTCTGTTACGATTGAGATTGGCTGATTAGAGACTACTTTGTTGATCAAGAGCTCGCAGCAGCTGTCCATATAATTTTTTAGAATTTTCTACATTAATTTAAATATTTCTCCCCGTCACATTATAGGTCACTTCAACGAATCTATACAAAGTTTACAGTTATACAGAATATAACCATTCTCTTGCTTGAATCAGGGATGATCGAATAAGTTGAAACTCATGTGATGTTAGTTATTTAATCTGACTGTTGCATGTGGCTTTAATGAAATCCTAAATTTTGCGAAAAACTTTCCTTACAATCAAAGTCATTGTATTAGTATAGCAGTTGTTAGTGCTACGTATTAAAAGGATTACATTTCAATATTTTTCCTCTTGAGTACTTTGCTATTCTTCGTATAACTGTATCCGTATTTTTAATTGATGAAATTTGTAGCAAGAATGCGTTCGATGCGTTACCTTTCCTCAATAGAAAACAGTTGTTTTGGCATGTTTTCAGTCCAATTGATTGAGTAACTGCAGTCTGACTGCAACCAGTTAGTATTTATATAAGTCTATTGATATAACAAAGTGTACCTGATTATGAATACAAATGTGAATATTGCATTATTTGGGCAAAATAGAAATATAATATCATAATCATAATATTAGCTTATCAGCGGACTCGATCATTTCGTCCCACTGTATGCCCAACTCACGAGAACATTTTGTACTTAAATTCATTAGAAATCCCGCTTAGTCCTCACTCAATAACAAAAATTATTTTAGGAAAAGCAGATAGGTTATGACTAATTGATACATATATCGCCATCCACCTTTCCTGAATCTGTCAAGCACTTTATGCATGTATTCCATTGGTATGGAATTACTCATCAGACTCAGCAACCAGCCAGTTAGAAAACACTCGCTGGTAACTTCCATTCGTTGCATGTGCTCATACAAATCGACGACTTTGCTTTTTAGCAAACCATCTATCCGCCGACAGTGTAGCCGAAGATGTTAGAATCCATGTAGATATACCATTCTTAACTACTGGTACTACATCATTTCGACTAAAGCCCAAAACGTTTGTTCGGCATTTTTAATATGGTAAAGCAGCACACCAGCGATCATGTTAACTCCTTGAACGTAGCCCATCTCCATATCATATATGCTATAGGCGATTAGGATTTGTTTTAGCATTTGACGAAATTAGGGGTTGCGAGAGAATGTGGGACACTAAGGGTGGGTACGACCGATGTCCTTACCAATTTGAATTAAGCTGGCCTAACTTGCCTTTTAGCGCAAAATGCGTTTGAATGTTAATTGATCTTGATGATGCATGTTTTTAGTCCACGCCTTCTTCCAAGGGCATGGTTCAGGGCAGAGACACCCTTTTTATCCAAGCTTATTACCCTCAAATCCGCAGAAAAAAGTGTATTTGCTCCAATTGAAGAAAGGTTTGATGTTTTCATAGCTCAAACTTTCCGAAACGACAGATTCACTCTTGCGGGAGAGGCGTATCTATGGCAGCACATTTGTATATGTTTGACTTTATACTTCCTTTTCAGATGTTTTCTTGCTTTTAGTGGGATTAGAAGATTTGCTAATGAGAGTAATTTTCGATTTATGACGTTTCACGTGTACTCGTTAAGTGGAACATAATGAGTTGGGAGGTGAGCAGTAAGAATATTAACTGTATCGACTGCTGGCATTGGATACACAATCATCTTCCTTCTCAAGGCAAGTAACTCCATAAGTATATGTGTTCAGAGAGCTATTTAGGTTCGGGTTGTCACTGCGCATATATCCTTTTATTACTTTTATGAAACACAATTATTCAAAGAATGATCAGCATTATGGCTAATTGAGATTACATTAAAGTTTTATCAAAATGGAAGTCATTAGCACTCGATCGTACTCATTAACCGTTTAATTTTCTGGTGAATTTAATTAAAATGAATGATGTAGGGATGAATTTAATTATAAAATTAGAGAGGCAGCGGGCGTGTATTATCAAATTAATAACTTGATTACACTATTCAAAGTCGATAGAGTGATTCGAGTTCTCCTCAAAATTCATAAACCTCATCCAAAATAAAAAATTATGCTAGCCTGAATGCTCAAATTAAATGACAGAATTCGTATAATTTAATAATTTGAATAGCAGTTAGATGCAATTAAAAATAATAATAAATTATGAAAGAAATCAATGATAAATAAAATGATATGGCAGCACTCATGGATTTTAAGAAGAAACCTAAAAACAAACCCAAAAGCGAGCGAGGTTCCATTTCAGAACAGAATTGTTTTACCAAGGATCGAGGGGATTTAAGTGCAGCTGCACTTTCTTTATTGGAAAAGAAGAAGAAGTATTCGATGGCCATCAGATAAAAAAATCTTAATACTTCCCAATCGAAAAAAGATAAATACGAAAGTTGTAGAAATGGGGATGATTTGAAAATTACCATTAATATGGATGAGCTCAGGTGCAGTAGTCTCAATACAATGAATGTGCTTTCACCTGTTTCCTTACATAAGTATGATTCTACTATGCTCGGGGAAAGCGCAGCATCGAAAATAGGTTAAATAAGAATTGACACAAGCAAGTCGAAGGCAAAAGATACAAGGAAGATGAAGAAAATGACGGAGACTGTTTCTGATTTTAGAGAGTATGGGATCAGTAAAAAACGAGCTGAGATCATCGCAAGCAATAGAAGTCATATAGCTAGCATGGCCAAACTGCCAGATTATTGCAACATGTCAATGTTTACCGGAATCAATAATTAAACAGTTATGATGGAAAGTAAGATGACTCTTCATTCTCAAACAGTGAGTGAAGTAGTGGGTCCTTTTGAGACTGAGTAAGCAAAGGAGATGGAGTTAATTAAAAAACAAAATAACACTTTTAAGAAGGATTTGGCCCATTTTCGAAAAGAGAACGGTATACTAAAACGCGATATTGACGATATTAAAAGTAGTTCTTTACTTATTTAGAACAGTACAAACAATTAAAAGAAAAATATTAAGCAATTATAGCTGAGAGTCAAGATCAGCTTCAGTTTATAGAAAGTATTCAATTCAAACCCTCCGAATCAATTGATAACAGCATTCTCCAGCCGGATTTAGCCAAAGAGGTCTTATCCACTTCAGAAGGCGACAATAACCTTAAATAAATCCTTTGCTCCTACGAAGCCAAGCTCTTCGAGGCTAATAGCGCAAACAAAAAGCTTTAATTCCGAAACTATATGTTGTAGAAGCGACTGATGGACGAAACCCAAGCACATAGAAAAATATTAGCACGATAAATATCTGTCTGGCGGGAGAGATACATAAAAGCGAAAAATGAAAACTCAAGACTGAAAGACAGTAGAGGACAAATGCTATTTGAGATATCTGTATCTGCTTCTTAAGAAGTGTGAGATTCATCTTAAATACTTGATGGGATTTATTCTGTTTATAAGTCCAAAGGCTAATATGTCTATTCATTTGAGTGATCAAGCTAATTTAATCTATAGAAGCTACTGGAAAAACCATTAGTTTGATTAGATATATTAAGGGTTGAATTTAATAGTCTGATCAAAATTTAGCTCATCACTACTTGGGGCATGATCCCTTCTCTTATTACTGTTTGGACTCTGGTTTTTTGTTCAATTTAGAGCATACCTTTTTGTGTTAATGCTTGGTGTGTCGATCCCGCTCAAGGGCGTTTCCATCATCATCACTGCTGCAGGTATCGCTGCTTTCGTCACCAGGTCGGTGATAGATACAACATACTAAATAGAAGAGTATGTACAATTTGACTTCTTTTTGTTCATGCCTTCATTATCAATGGTATCCTCGGTCCAGCTCACCCTATGCTTTGGTTTTTCTTCCAACTTCAGGATGAGAACGCGTTAACTGCCCGATTTTGGCTTTTATTTTGGTTGCTCGACCTGGGAAATTTGTTGAGTTTGGGTTCTATTAAACATCTTTAAATATATATATATGTAGTTTATAAATGATCATAAACTCGTTCTGAAAAATATCCCAGTGGTTTAAAAGTTATTGGTATTCACTTCCCCTGTCATTACATAATATAATTTAAAAAATTTCTTTTGAGATGAAAGCTTATTGCTAAATATAAATCGTTTAATATAGATTAATCAAATAACCCATGCATTTGATAGTAGTGCCTCATTGCAAATAATCAATTGATACTCAGTTTATTTCTTTTTAATGCTCAATATCTATAAAATCATAGGCCCACGTTGTTCTCGACCTCTTCAGTGCGTCCCAAAACGGCATTGGTAATTTAATTCAGTTTATCATGCTCATCATGTAATGTTTGATTTTGCAGTTATAGATACTCAAATTCCTTGTTCTGAGTTGTAGTATCACTTTTAAATAATTCAGTCAGATAGTTTACTCGCTCGCTGATCTATTTATGTAGTTCTTAAAAATCAGTTTTAGTGGCCTACTCTAATTTTTTGAGTTGTAGCTGTAGTTCACTTTGCTGTTTTCGTTGAGTCTACAATGACTTTTTGAAATGCTACATATTAACCTAGGTTAAAGAAGTTGTACCTCAATATCATCAACCTGCTCCTTTACTGTGGTGGTAAGACCAAGTTTTGAATCTCCACGAATGGCAAAAGACGACATGAGATCATTAAGGTTCGGGGCTCTCATCAATAAATATAACTTTAACAAATGCTAAAGCAAAAGACAAAATAAATTAATAAGATAATTTCATCGGCTTCATTAATAAAGTAACCACAATAAAACTTAATCATAGGCTATCCCAAACAAATTATCCTTTTTAAATATTGTAAAGGTAATATAAATGACATCACAATCAAATATCTTTGTAACAAATTACAATTTAATATTGTTAGATAACCCGCATATAAATAATGGGGAATTGTTTGGATGAAAAAACCCAGTAAACAAGTTTAGAATACGGCGTAAGTAAACAATAAATGGAGCGTAAAAAAAAAACATTAACAGTCGCCACCTTAAATTACTGTGGAATTATGAACAGTCCGTTGGAGTTTTATTGCTCTGATTTTTAGAAATAACTCGATTAAATCAGCGACATCTTCGTCTCACTCCTTCCTAAATATATTAAAGATTTCGATCCAGCAACCTTTAGCTGGAAAATGGGAAAAGTCGATGTCAAATTTAATAAAGGGAGATACTCGCCGATGTTTACTCCAAAGGCTGGTATAAGAAATGGTGCTTTTATTAGCAAGCAGGAGTATTAAAAATAATGGTAGCGTGTATTTAAAATTGAAACATAAAAAATCAAAAATTTTAAATATTCTGACTAGCAAAAGATGGCGATTTTACTCTATGACACTATTATCTATCACTCTCTTCTGAAATATGTCTTTAAAGTTTAAACTATTGATGAGGCCAAAAATAAAAGTATAAAATAGTATTTGAATAAAATACAACCCTTCTTTGATCTGAGTTACTTGGATGAGCAAAAAAAATTGGAGAAACTAGAATAGGGGTTTGCCAAAATAAATGCTGATATCTTTTTCATTCAAGAATACTCTCAATTTTTTTATGACTACCTTTAGCAACTCAAAATTTATTTATTAAAGGTCGATTCCTCAAATGATGTTTTGATCATTGTTAAAAAATAACTATTTCCGATAAATGAAAAGCTCCTTGATAAATAACCTTAAATTATGTAAATAATGAAAAAAGTCAATCTTCCAGGTACTTTAGCTACAATGATTGTAGGCAAGTACATAATTCTATGTTCTCATCTTCATTCAAACAAAGAGGAGAATAAAGAACAAATTAACGCTCTTAGAAAAGGATTGATTGATCTTCAAATAAAATTAAAGGAAAATTTTTTGAATTATGAAATAATTCTCGGTGGAGACCTCAATTCTTATTTTGCTCATTTTTCAAATAAATACAATATATTCCCATAATACTAAGAAGATTTGACCACAGTAAAGAAGCGAACGATGACCCAATGCCAGTTTAACAAGGGGCGGAAATTAGTCTAGGAATCTAAGGACAAAATAATATCAACTCTTCCCATTATAAAGGGAGGCATAAAGTATATAAACAATGAAAACCCTCAGAAAGGAAGTTTAATCCCCAATGACAGTCACCCTTTTGATCATTTGGCAGTGGTGGCGTAATTGCGAATCATCAATTAATCGTGTTTATGATAACCAATAAATATCTCTTGAATATATTTTGATAAATTTATCAGTTATTTATGATTGGGTACTTTTAAACTCTGATAAAAGACATCAGGTATTATTAAAAGATTATTTAATTTTATTTTGTAAAATTATCAACTTAAATATCATACTTTGAAAAGATGGGAAACTTATGTTTTTAGGCACCTGACTCAAAAAACCAGGAACAAAAGACCAAACCAAATATACCCATAGAAAGTAGCCAGCCACAGCCACAGCCACAGCCACAGCCAACGGAAATTCGCCAACTCCCTGAAAAAATCCAAAAGCAAGTATTAAGAATTGCTACTCTCAACTATTGTGGAATCATGAATAGTCCTTTTGAATTTTACTGTTCTGATTTTTACGCAGAGCTCGACAAAATCAGCGACATTTTTGTCTCTCTCATCCCCAAATATTTTCCTGATTTTGAACAAACAAAATTTAATTGGAACCTGGGAAAGGTAGACCACAAAATGAGAAAGGGAAGATACTCTCCCATGTTTTCACCAAATGCTGGAATAGTGAACGGAGTTTTTATTAGCAAGTCGGATTTCTAAAAATAATGGGAGAAAGTTTTCAAAGTTCAAGTTGTTAAAATCAAAGATATGACCTACACAGAATAAGAAAAAAGAAGGACAATCCAATACGATGTCCTTATGTACCATACTCTTCTGAAGTATGTTTTCCATGTTGAAACTATTGAAGAAGCCAAGAATCTAAACGTAAAAGATTATCTAAAAGTCATTCAACCTTTCTTTGAAGTGAGTTTCTTGGATTAATAAAAGAAATTGGAGAAACTCAAAACAAGCTTTACTAAAATTGACGCAGATGTCTTCATCTTTGAAGAGTACTCTCAATATTTTTATTAATATCTCGAAAAGCAAGAGCAATATTATCTCAGTGCTGACCCTTCTGGTGATACCCTGATCATTGCTAAAAAATAAGTTTTTACAAAACAAAAGTCCTGCCAGGATAATGAAGCTCAAATTAAATTAATGTTAACAAAGTTTAACTTGCCAGGAACAATTGCAGTGATGATTGTTGACAAATATATCATTTTTGGCGTGCACCTCACTTCAAAGGTTGACAAAAACAAAGAACAGGTAGAAGGCCTCAAAAAGGGGTTGATTGATCTGAAAAAATAATTGGAAAAAAATAAGATTGATTTTGAAATCATTCTAGGAGGAGATCTCAACTCATATTTTCCCCACTTTTCAAATAAGTTCACCATATTTCCGTAATAGGGAGGAGAGTTGACCACAATAAAGAAGAGAACCATGACTCAAGGCCAATATCACAAGGGTCGTAAATTGGTAGAATAATCGAAAGACAAGATTCTTTCTTCTCTTCCCATGATAAGGGGCAGCATTAAGTATATAACAAATGAAGATGCTTAAAAAAATAGCTTAGTCCCTAACGATAAGCATCCCTTCGATCACTTTGTGGTGGTGGCCTAATTGAAAACAAAAAATTGATGATCCCCTGCATATCAATAATAGCCTATTAAAATAATGGACATTATATATCAAATTTGATTTGCTGATCACGGAATGTTTTCGATATTATTAGTTTACATTATAGTAATTTAATAATGATCTAATCAAAAAAAGCATCAACTTAGCAGGTTATTCTGCTAAAACATATGCAGTTGGAACCTTAAAATCTTAAAATCAATATAGGCGCAGTTATTTCCATTAAAATCGATCATAGCAATTCATCAACTCTCACTCATTGTATGGAGGCTACAGCCAGAAAATTTATATTTTTGCTCGAATAAAGTGATGAGGAAACTCCTCTAATGAATGAAGGATAAGAGTATACTTTTAGCACTCTGCTGTAGGATCCAGGGTTATATAATCTTCAATGCCAAAATTATCCAAAAATTAGATGTCAAATCTAGGTGATAGGTCCTGAAGAATAAAAATGTGAGGTGATTGATTTTAGTGAGCAGCTAAGGCTACAACCGAATCTAAATAATCTGACCTAAGTCAAATAATAAAAATAGTAATAAAATAGAGAACAGGGGGAGGGAGTCTTTGAGAGCAATTCTAAATCAGAATTGGCGGAGTATGAGAGAATGCTTAACGATTAAGAAATGCATTATGACTATATGCCCAATCGATATCTCAAATATTTCAAGGAGTAGTTTAAATTATGGCGCGATTTCTTTGATAATTAACCAGCACAGTCTAAAAAAGATAAATACGGAAGCCAGTCTCGAGAGAAGCAGAGTAATGCAAGTCTTACTTTTTCAGAAAGGGAATCTGAAAAAGACGAGTCAGTAATCAGCCATTTGAGAAGCCAGCAGGAGATGTCGGATGTTCAATAGTTATAGTAAAATCAGAATAAGATAATGAAGAAAACTAATTCGGAGTACGGTTTCAACATCTAAAGATAGCTATAAAAAACACAATTATCTTCAGCATCCAAACGTCGACCGATTCATACAAATACTAGCAGTCCACACCAAAGAACAGAGCAGTCAGAGGTTAACACTTTTCTTGACTGGGCCTGCAATTGGGCTAATGAGAATAATCTATAAGCTCTGCATACTCGACGTAAGAATGACCTTCATATTGTGAAGCAATGGTTTACCTTTCTTCAAAATAGTAAATACTTTTTTATATAGAATTTAAAATAAGTTAATTCATGCACGTCTGAATAGACACAGTGATTAATTTAATGATAGTTATTAAAGCATCCCTTATTTTGATCTTTAAATTTTGAAATTTTATATTTTGAAACAATTCTTTGATTTAGCTGATCGATCATTAAATATATGTTTTGACTTTTTCTTTAAAAGTGCATCCATACAAAGCATATATTTTCCTGATTTGATTGTAAGATTTATTATTAATAGATTAATAACCCAATGACAAAAACAAAACCTTCCACTCCCCAAACTTCAAATTCTCCCTCTATCAACAAAATAATAAGTCTGTATCAATTTAGTAACACAGATAACATATTTTCCACGATCACCCCTCGCTCGGCTGGTAGATTTTGGACGCTGAGAGCAAAATATATACATAGATGTAAGTCAATATGGAAAAGATAACATACCTAACTGAGCTTTATATGGTAATTTCCTTCATAACTTAGCGAATCATCGAAAAATTAAACAGTATTCAGGATTAGAGATAACATTATTTTACCTTTAAAATGCAAAAGCTTATGTCAGAACCGTATATAATCCGATTCTTCAATAATTAGAGCGACTGTAAAAAAAATACTCGAGATGACAGAAGGAAAAAACTGTAACAAAAAATTGAAAAAGAGGCCGAGAGACAAAATCATAAAGTAGTGGTCGAGGAAACCTTGAGAGCACATGAGGAGAAATAGAAAAGAATGATGAAAAAGATCAAAGATTTTCTAGATTAATCAGACAAAAGTATAGAACTCAGAATCAAAAAAAGAAATTAAATTAGATAATACAGAAATTCTGTGCTTAGTCCCAAAAGGGCCACTTCATAAATTGAAGACAATGAATCTAAGATAGTGATGTAAAGCACTACTGATAAGACAAGTGAGTCTGAAAGATCCAGGAGCAGATTATAATTAAACTCTAATCATTCGCCAACTTCAGGCGAATAGCAGAGATAATTCTAAAAATAATAGAGCAGCGATAAACCTTCTAGGATAATTTTCAGTGAATCGAAACCAAAGCTCGGTAACAAGAATGGATGAGCTCAAATGTTGAGGCATTTCTCAAATATTTGTGATTAACTTATAATTATTCTTATTTCAAGTTGCAAATACAAGCAAGCCGTAAGGTTTTTAAGGCTCAGCTTAATTAAATTCAAACTAATTTTAAGACTACAATAATTAGTTAAATGTACGGCAGAGGTAATATCTTCAATCGGGATGTCAATACCAACAATACTAACAATACCACCAGCTATGGAAGTAATAACTATAGATCAAACAACAATAACACCTTTAACAGCAATGAACAACTCGGATCATATCGACTGGAATATAAATTTGAATAGCCCGCTTCTTATTTGTGCTCGGCTTTTCCCAACTGGAAATAATATCCCCCTTCATCTATCGTTACCAAGTAACAAACTTTGCATCTAACCAGCACTGAGTTTAGAATTGAAGACTATTATTTAATCAGAAAAAAACAATTAAAAGGTGCTCATGATTAAAAACTGAGGGATGCCATACGAAAAGAGTCTTTCAATGAGTAAATACTACGATGTGAGTCTCATAAACTACCTCCGATAAGTAAAGATAAACCTGTGGACATCGATGCAATTCGAAGTGGGCGGTATAATACCTCTGGTAATACAAATTATAATAGCGCTTCAAATAATACCTTTGGATCCGGCAATTATGGTGGTAATAACAATAGTTCAAGTGGAGGCAACAACTCATCTGGTAACTCACCTTTCAATTTACGGGGCAATACCACCCCAACCAGTAACAACATATTTGCTAGTAATTCAGGTAGTGCGAATAATGTGTTCATGAGAAATACCAATGGAGGGGCAAATAATGCTAATTCAGGCGGAAACAATAACAGTTCAAGTACGAATATCTTTAGCAATACTAGGAGTGGAGGCAATACTGGGAATACTAATACTGGCGGAAATATATTTAATTCTAACAGTAATAATAACAATACTAATACTGCAGGTAGCAATAACATTTTTTCTAATTCAAATTCCAACAATGGAGCCAGCCAGAACGCGTTTAACAATAATGGAGGTAGCAATAATAATATCTTTAACTCCAATAAAGGGTCAGGCTCTGCAAATGGAACAGGCAATAATAATAACTTTAATTCCAATAACAACAGTAGCAGTGGCGGAAATATTTTTGGAACGACCAATAATAATAATAACAACAATAAAGGAGGTAGTAACCTCTTCAATAATGGTGGCAATAATCAAAACAACCAAGGAAATAGTTTATTCAACGGCAACAATGCGGGTAAAAATAACTTGTTTTTAAATAATAGTTCAAATAATGGCAATAATCTACTCAACTCCAATGGAAACAACATGTCAAATAATTCTCAACAAAGTTTATTCGCAAACAACAACAACTCTTTATAGAGAAATCTTTAAGCCTTTCTATGTGAAAACAGGCAGTTTCTACAGATGATACTTGCAAATAAAACAGGTTAAGATTTTACTCAGGGAAATGCCAATCAGACTCAGGATACTAATCAAAGGCTCAGCCTGTTTGATTAGCGTTTTCGTGAAGATGATTTTATGGAAATTGACAGTCGCACCAAGAAAAGAGGGGTATCCCCCTAATCAGTGATTTATGTTCATCGACAGGAAGGAGGGACTAAATACAAATAGTGGAATAATGAGATAAATTACAATAACTTGGGTCAAAGTCAAAGAATAATGAATAACTTTACAGAGAGTCGGATAGAGAATGGTTAAAGCGAAATTCTGAATAACTTCAGTAATTATAATGAAGGAAACAAGATTAGCAAAAGTAAACTCTTTTACAATGAAAGCAGACTGATGGGAAACAACCAATCTCGGATTCCTTAAAGATAAAGGGAGACTTATAGTAGAAACTAAACAATGAATAGACAAACCAGATACGGAGACTAAAGCAAGATGAGAAGCAAATAATTGAAAGAACTTATATGGGATCAATAATGTGAACTGGAAATGCGATTAAAGATAGTATGGTTGGATGATCTGAAAAACTAAATCACTCAATAAGATAGATGCAGAATTTAGGGATCTGTCTCACTTTAACAATTAAACACTAACGACTAAAATTCGAAACAAGAGATTGTTAATAGATTGAAATGGCAGTACCCCTTCGTTCGAACAGATGCTCAACTAATCATCGACTCTTGCAGTAAACAATCGAATATCTTCTCCATTGATGGTCGACTTTAGCAAAGAATAATAAACTTAAACTCAGATGAAAGGTAAGGCTACAAAATATTCTACTCGCATATCAAAAAGAATTTACTGTTTAATTTGACTATCAGTAACAGTTATGGAACGGTGTGCTGGGAAAGGCCTATTGAACTGGATTTGCTGGATTTTAAAGAGAATATAGATGCATTCAGTATTGATAATAACATGATTAGCTGTGAGGTATAGGGTCTTAATTCAACTTGCAGGGTTACTTTTAATGATTTGCCGGGTAAGATTAAGTCCTTGTATAATTAAAATCCAGAACTTGGCAAAAAGAAATTCCAGGAGCAACTCAAAAAGATCAATAGCAACTTTATTTTCTCAGAAATTTGGAGAGATGGAGATACTTACAGTTGGTCGATGGCTGTTACTAAGTTTAACGAGGACGAAGAGTAAATGAATGATTGATTTTAGCAGATTTGACTTAATAGCTTATATCTGATATTATGATGGGAAAATAGACCATTATCAAGGGGATTTATTATACTCTTCTGAGTGCATCGTCGATGTCTTTTCATTGCTGGTATTTTAGCTTGATGTTGTCTCCCCTAACGAATTTCCCAGCCATTTTAAACTATCAATATCTCCAAATAGCCTTGCAGAGTAGTCAGATCTGAGTATGAATTTCGAATGCTACACATTTGTTTTTTACTAAATATCCTTGGAATTACCTTAATCTCGTCTTCTGGCAGGAGGATTCCAATAAAAGGAAAGGAAACTACTACTGACTTTGAATAATTTTGTTGCTTATTTCTGTGCAATAAGGATCTAATGGATTTGTATTTGTTCTCAGTCTCAATTAATCGACGTCGCTTCTCCAATATCTTTGCTTATTTCTCTTCCACTTTTTCCCTCAAACAATTGAGTTATTCATTTCCAATTTCCTCAAATTATTTCCTTTTTTTGGGCCCTGATTCACTCACAATTTTCCTACCATCTTTTCTTAGCACTCCAAGTGCAATCAAAACGTTTAATGCATCATAAACTCGTCTTTTGATGTTTTGTTCTTCTTTATTCTCAATTAGTAACTAATTACCTCGCCTTACAGATCCAGGTTATTAAGCTACTGTGCGAGTGTGGTTGCCACCTCTTTGTATGTTGCATTTTTTAACTCCCTAACGATCTAGAATGCTCGCTGTGACAGTTTCCTCAATCCTTTTTCAAATGGTCTAGATTTTCTCTCGAATGCTGCATAGTCAAATGATGATTTTTTTGCAGTTGTTGGCATCGCCTCAGATTCATCCTTATTTGATTCTTCCTTTTTAATTGGAGGTGTGATTTCATCTTAATTTTATTGATCACTATATACATATTTTTATTCATTTTAGTAGTACTGATTCTCTTGAAAATACAGGAGTTTGGACCATGGAGACATAGTATTTCTGGGGGTATTCTTATTCTGAAAAGCTAGTGGAGATTCAGCAATTGACTTCAATTGAATAGATTCTTCGGGCTAGAGCTATGCTTCGGCCTTGAGAATTAGCGCATTTTCGAGGTTAAAACCTTTGCGGAAAGGAGAGTCGAACCAAAGCAAGTTATTTTTCTTTGAATCCATTTATAATATCCAATCACGAACTATAAACGACTTAATACTCAATGATTATAATTTTTGCGCGAAATAATTTGTAATTATACTTGGCATTATTTGACTGAGGCCCGCAAATGTTAATAATCATAATATAATTTAATTTTATCAAAGAATACACATGAAAAAATAGGATTTGGGCTGTGGGTAGCAAATATGTTTATGTTATCATTTGTTAAAGCTTTAGCTTGATCAGTGATATAGATATGTTAGTAAATAATCACACCTCAGTTCTGATATTTTGAGAGGATTTTTAAGCTATATAACTTATTATCAAATAAGTATAATTAAATAAATTTTTATCTGGATTAAAGATTATGAAGAATGGAATCATAGAAATCACATCTTTATATTGCTCGATACTTCATTCAAGGGTTGTTGGTGGATGGAACCATTAGACTCATCTTCTGATTTTTAGAATAAGGCTAAGATTGTGATGGCAAGAAAAGGCAGGATTAAGACAAAAGTGACAATAGTATCGATTTGCTGAATGCGGGAGGCAGCGACAACAACATTGATGTATGTTTGATATGGGGTTGTTAGAGAGTTGTATGAAATTCGGTCTAGATACAAAACACCTTGATTTACATCAAAATTCCAGGAAAATGTTGGAAGAGTCACAGCTGCAGCAACGGCTATGGCAAAATTACATCCAAAATCTAAAATAAGAAGGCGAATTATATTATTTTTGAATTTTTCTTAGTTAGTTCCGACGCATCCACAGGCCACCAGGATAATAAAAAAAGAAATGAAAATTGTCAACCAAGTAATCACAAAAATATATTCTTTTTGCTCAAAAATAAGTTATACGTTTAATAAGGTAACTCTTGATCTCTTAATTAAATGATGAAAAACTGGAATTTTAAGAGCAATTATAAGTGAAATATTTTGGGACTTGTCTGGCTTCTCGAGATTTAATCAAATATAATGCTGCAAGCAAATATTAACACATTATTGGACCATCATATAGGATATGGATACCAAAAATGTTGCGTTTTTGAAACCTTCTTGTTCAAAGCATCTCATTTAACGGTAATGGACGTTGATAAAATATCAATAATGCTTTTGTACAGGTTAGAGATATTTATAATTTCATTATCTTTTAGATATTTACGTGATTAAAATAGCTTACAAACTAATTTATAAAGAATCCATCAGTATTTTTGGTTGGTTATTCAAATTAAACACAAAATGATAAATCGAATAGTTCTATATTCTATAGCTCAGACTATAATCGAGTCTAGAGAATCAAAATCATATTAAAGGAAGTTAATTGATTTTGAAAGACTGAAAGACAAGTTATAAAG
>Ga0302197_10002473_pt1 | contig 17119 bp, 12 predicted proteins | sample II_Bog_N2_1_FD_193526 | JGI IMG/M metagenome (GOLD analysis project Ga0302197, IMG submission 193526) | Peat permafrost microbial communities from Stordalen Mire near Abisko, Sweden - II_Bog_N2_1 | ecosystem: Environmental > Terrestrial > Soil > Wetlands > Peat | place: Sweden: Abisko...
TTTCATGGCTACAAAGAATATAGAAGGAATAGATGTTGAAATTGACGATTTTATACGCCTGATGGTTGCCGCGAGTGCCATCATACCGACTTTCGGATTTCCAAATTATAACTATCCGCATGTGCACAGTATCCTTATTTACCCGAATAGTTTTGATGAGGAATTTCAAACGCAGCGATTTGAAGGGCATAAAGAACTTATATTGGGTATGGTTGGAAACAGGTTTATGAACGGCACAGTAATTTTGTCAAAACCTGATCTAGTTATGGCCTTTGATGGTATTCCGCATAAAGAGAATGTTGGAATTCATGAGTTTGTGCATTTGCTGGACAAGGAAGATGGTGTAATTGACGGAATACCGGAGTTGCTATTGCAGCATCGCTATGTGGGGCCATGGCTACACGAAATAAAAAAAGAAATGATGAAAATTGAGGCCGGCCATTCGGATATCAATCCTTATGCTCTTACTAATAATGCTGAATTTTTAGCCGTAGTAAGTGAGTATTTTTTTGAGAATCCTGATAAATTCCGCAAAAGGCATCCGCAGCTATATCATTTCCTTTCTTTGGCATTCGATAAGCCGGATGTTAGTGAAAACACAGGTGGAGAAAAATAGAAATTCATTCCAATAACTTGCCGGTTTTTCTTAATTTGTTATAACGAAGATTCTGCTTCATTGATACAGAGAAGGGCATGATTACAATTATCTGCATTAATTCTAAATGAGAGATTTATGTAAATCCAATTCGTAATTATATTACTATCAAACCTATAGACCAGTAAACTTTTACAATTGCCTTTAATATCACAGTAATAATTAATACCGTATAATGAAATCATAAAAGCATTAGTCTTAATGGGGGTAACTAACTTGCCTTAGCAATTGGCGAAAAATGAAATTGAACACCATAAAATAATTACCGATCATTTGTTTGCAGCAGCAAACCACTATAAGGTGCAAAGTACAGGCCTGTTTCCATCGACTAGTTTTGATGAAACCTGCCATACTCTGAATAATAATTAGACTGTCGAACCTGCACAGAATATTGGTTGTGCGAGTCTCGCCTGATAATATTCCTTTGATTTATCAGTATATCGGGTACAAAAAATTCCTTTCGGAGTATGTATTTGATGGTTTAATTTATGGCATATAAGCTTCTAGTGGTTGATATTTTTCAGGCTCTCAAAAGTATTCATTTACTACGGCTAAGAATTCAGCATAATCTGTGAGTGCAAATGAAAAAATTTACACGATTTACATCTTTGATTTTATTATATTGGTAATACCTTATATTCAGTATATTACAGTTATCATGTATGCTAAACAGTACTATTTTTATTGTCCGGTAGATATTATAATTAACTTTGTATTGTGAAAATGTATAACAATAAAAATTAAGTGAAAAGATATTGTAGTTTATTCTTATTCCTTTTTTCTCTCCTTTTAATAAACAACCGGACCATTGGTGCAAGTTCTGATTGTTCTTGTAATTCAGGTCATTTAAGAATAGCTGCATGCAGCTATAATTCTTCATATAGCTTAAGTAAGCAGGATCAAAATAAGCAAAGTGAATTTACCCTATTGCTTTTCCGTAAAGGTATAGAAGGAAAAGGCCCTTTACTATCCTACGCTGCAAATGCAAATTCCCTAATTATTAAATTTTGCCTTGCAGATTTTGCTGTATCCAAATCAGGTTGGATAAGGTACATATTGTCTTTTTCTTATTTCCTTGCTCTTACGCCTCAATTTCTATCTTCATTTTCCCTGCATGCTCCTCCTATAGTGTGCTAAAGCATAAAAGATAGGTTCCTGTTTATTTAACTTTCTTTTATACTTTTATGTGGAATGTTTGCTAACAAATAAACGTTAGGCACCATCTTTCCTTACCCTTCTGTTATGTTGTTATCTTTTTGATCGAGCTAAACCTACGTTCTGAATATTTCAAAGAAAATAAAACAACATTCAGCCATATAGTTTTTAATAAGTTATTATTTGATTTTTTAAATATAAACAAAAGTTTTAATCCTTGCATTTAAACTACAAATTAAAATTGATTGTGAATTTATAGAATAGCAAACAGTCGGCGATTTGAAGGTTAAGGTAGTTATTTGATGGAACACGGTAGTGTCGGGGGATAATAAAATTAGGTGATTTTTTTTAAAGTCCCCCTTCACTTGTGTAAATTCAAAATAAATGGATAATATATTAAATATAAGTTCATAATTTATATTCTAAAAGCATGCAATAAAACACGTTAGTGTTGGGGGGATAATAAAATTGGGGGATTTTAAAGTCTCCCTTCACTCGTGTTTTTTTAATAAAAATTGTCTTTTAGAAATATAAAATATTTACGGTATTGGCAGGAATAGTTAAAGAGATTGCAAATCAAACTAGTATTGGAAACTATAGTTAATATTATTATAGATAACTTCTTAAACTCCGTTGCCAATTCATTTATCGTAATGTTATGTATAGTAAAGTTAGGCAATTATTAATCTGAGGCAACAAGCAGATGTATACAACAATTATAAAAAAATGCAATTAATACATGAGTAAAATCCTCAACTATCTTCGGAAAAAAATAAAGCAATTATTTGACGGCATTAGAAATGAAAAAATCAAAGAGAATTTATTACAGGCAATTCCTTTTTGGGCAGCTTCTTTAATTACAGGAATGGTTGCAATACTTTATGCAAAAGTTTTTTCTTATGCTGAAGGTATTACATCATTAATTTTTCAGTATAAAGCGTGGCTTATATTTATTCTTTCACCTGTTTGTTTTATTGGCTCATGGTGGATAGTAAGAAAGTTCGCTCCCTATTCAAGAGGTAGCGGAATACCACAGGTAATGGCTGCTATTGAACTTGGATCCCCCAAAACAGATTCTACTATTAACAAGCTGCTGAGTATCCCAATTATTATTGTTAAAGTAATTTCAAGTACCATATTTGTAATTGGTGGTGGTGTCATTGGGCGTGAGGGGCCTACTATACAAATTGCCGGCTCCATATTCAGAAAGATTAATGAGATTTTGCCAGATTGGTGGCCAAAAAACTCCAAGCGTAACATGATAATGTCGGGTGCAGCAGCAGGATTAGCAGCTGCTTTTAATGCACCTCTTGGAGGCATTATGTTTGCCATAGAGGAACTTGCTGAAACCCACATGGGCTCTTTTAAAACTTCGGTGCTTTCAGGAGTTATCATAGCAGGTTTATTAGCGCAAAGTTTATCAGGTCCCTATCTTTATCTCGGATATCCCGCCGTCAACAATTTATCCCATTACGCACTTTTGGATGTTGCTCTTGTGGCTGTCATAGCAGGATTGTTGGGAAGCGGAATGTCGAAAATAATAGTAAGGGTTTTTAAATGGAAAGCAAAATTCAAATTCACCTACCAATCCGTCTTCTATCTTTTAATTTGTTCACTTATTTTAGCCTCGCTTGCTTTTTTTATAAATGTAAGCGTACTGGGTTCCGGTAAACAACTTTTGACAGTCTCACTTTTTACTGCAAATAAATATTCAATTTGGTATATGCCTTTATTGAGAATTGCAGGCCCCATTCTTTCCTTTACTACAGGTGCATCTGGCGGTATTTTTGCCCCGGGTCTTAGTGCCGGAGGCAGTATCGGATCAGTCCTTTCAGGTTGGATGGGGTTATCTTCAACGGATACAAACTTAATGATCCTTTCAGGCATGGTTGCATTCCTTACAGGTATTACCAGAACACCATTTACTTCGGCAATACTAGTTTTAGAAATGACAGATGGGCATAGCCTTATACTTCAGCTTATGATGGCTGGCATTCTTGCGAATCTTGTTTCAATGTTTGTAGATAAAAATTCACTTTATCATTATCTTAAGAACGACTATTTGAACGAATTACATGTAGAAGAAAATAGTGAGGAATTGATTCCATTTAATGCTGTAATCAAGGAAACATAAATTTTTAATTATTTCATTTATCAGGAATAATGTAAGTATAACGCGATTGAATATTATAGTAATGAGGAGCCTAAAGTAAAGAACCCAAGACTTTTGAAAAACATTTATAGCATGATTGGGATTATAGGTAATTTATCTCGTACAATAACGTACTAATTATGTCTTCGATACTAGGCGAAATGCATCCAATATTTGATCTTTATATATATGCCCGAAGTTAGCTATACACCATGCATATAGGAGCATTTTTTCATCGGGCTTTACCCAGTTTAAATTTTTAACTAATTCTTTATAAAATAAAGCCATGTCAAAACTAACCTTTTCCAGGATTTTCTTACTCATTTCAAACATGTCATCTCTGTTTTATACATCTAGTAGACGACAAAGGTAAGGACATCCTTTAAGGTATTTGTTTTTTTACAAAACTTAATGTGAAAGCTATCCCGTTTATTGGTATTATTGGTTAATAAGGTACGTGATTGACAATCTACTTCTCTTATTGCATTACATGAAAGTTTCTCACATGCAATGCAAATAAGTTTTTTGTCTTTTATTTTAAATTGTGATATACAGAAAAGATTATTAATCCTCCTGCATTATTGTTTTATAAATTTCAACGTATTTACTTTTTGCGCCCCGGTTGCGCGAAGAAGATAAATACCGGAACTTAGACCGGCAGTATTTAACGTGAAATTATTCTCCCCATCCTCAATATTTGCTAATGCAAAAGATCTTACTGTTTTTCCCGATGCATCAATAATATCAATTAAAATTTTGTTTTTATCAGTTGAGTTATAGTTTAAAGTGGCATTGGAACTAACAGGATTTGGGTACAGGTTAATGGTATTATTACTTTGCGGAGTTTCGATAAAAATAGGAACGGGCGAAAACACCGTTGGAGTTCCGTCCATATCAATTTGTTTTAATCTGTAATAGGAGAGTCCCGGTGTTGGATTAGGGTCAACTGCAGAATAAGATTCTGTAAAAGGAGTTGTTCCGGCACCTTGAACAGTTGCTACCTCCTGATAGTTGGTCCCATCAAGCGTTTTTTCTACAATAAACTCCTTATTATTTAGTTGTGATGCTACAGTCCAACTTGCCAGCACCGAATTTGTTTCAACCGCATAATTAGCCGTAAAAGAGGTTAAGGTTATTGGTAGTGGATTAATGTTACCATTTAGTGAACCAAAAGTTACGGGCAAATTCGTAAAATTGGTAATAGTAGAACTAGCTGTAACATCTCCCGCCCCCGGATATGTCCCTGCCACTGCACTTTCCCCAAGGTCATTCCATGCGGCGCCTGTATAATCAGCTACATGTAAGGTGTTGTTATATGCATATATTCCGCTGGTGGGACCATGTTGCCAATAGAGCGTAACATCAACAGCATCGCCACTAACGGTTTCGCTAATTGTCCAATATTCCAATAAACTTACATTGGTAAGTGGTGCATTTACAGAAGTCGGATTAATTGGTGTAGCACGGGTGTAATAAGTGGTGATGGTATTAGTAATATGCGCAGGTGCGCTAATGCCCAAAGGCATAAATCTTCCGCTGGCGCCAATTGGAAATGTAAAAGCAGTATTGCCTGTTTTGGCCATAGGCCCATTAACGTAAGTGCTTGGTGAGCCTACAGAAGCGGCGGCTCCTGCTAAAATGGTAGGCATATCAGGATTGGTGGTATTCAAAAGTCCATTGGTAAGGGTCAACGTACCTGAAACAGTTGCAGGAGTAGTCATAGTTACTCCGTTGGCGTTATTTATTGCTACATTATAAAACGGTATGGTAACAGTACCCGTCATAACTTGAGGTACAGGTCCATCAAACGTATATGTACCGGCACCAGGCTGAAATGTTCCCTGATCATCAAAGCTATATCCTGCTGCTATATAGGTAAAATTAACACCATTATTATAAGGGGTGGCAGACCAGGTCATATTGGGGTTAATAAATAAGGACATAATATTCATGCTATTTGAACTGAAATAGGGTGAAGCATCTTTTGCAGTACCCGATTGGAAATTTAAATTGGGGTAGTTAGTTGTTGGGTAAGGCTGAATTCCAAAAAAAGTACTGCTACCTTGTGTGTTAATGTATCCAAATTGAACTTGGCCACCGGTAACAGAATAATTCGTTGCTGCAACATTAGCCCCACCCATGTCAAGATCATTATCAACAGGAGAATTATCAGCATCTTGTAAAACAATTGCTCCACCGGTCATAACGGTTTGTCCGCCAAAAACGTTTTGCAAGCAAAAAGTAGCGTCATTAGAGTATCCTCCATGAATAGAGCCTTGACTGTAGGCACAAAACATAGTACCACCACTCATGTTAAAATTTATATAATCCGCATTCGTGTTCCAGTTAAACCCTGCAAAAACATATAATACCCCATTCGTGAATATTAATGCAGGTGAAATTCCCCCAACAACATGGTATTCAAAATCTATTCCGGCGTTATAGCCTTGATTGCATGCAGTAGCTACAATTCCTCCGTTCATAAATAATGTACCTTCCAATAGAAGATTGCCTTCAGTTGCATTATTACCGAAGTACATTGCTCCGGCGTTAGATTGCATTACAACAGTGTTAGGTATTATAAACTGCGTAGGTGTATTATTTGTATACATATTAACTATGGTGCCTCCATTATCCATTATCCAGGTGCCCTGTGTTAGTGTAAAGGAGCCAGTTAAAGCATTACAAAAATTGGCAGACTGAACATCTAAACTTGTTGCTTTTGCTCCCATAGCTAACACAACGGTCCCCGCAAAAGTGTATGTGCCTGCGCCGGATAGTATGGAATTACTCGTTGCATTAAATGTAAGTGATGAACCCGCAGTAGAGGCGGTAAATGTACCGGCATTGGCAAAGTTGCCGGCTATACTCAAATTTTGGGCGCCAATTATAGTAACCGTTGCCCCGCTATTAATCGTTAAGCTAAGACATACGTCATTGGCATTTACTGTCATTGAAAATGGAGAAGGTATTATTACATTTTCCGTAGCTAAAGGGGCATGCCCAAGCGACCAATTAGCGCCTGTTTCCCAAGCTCCCGATGAAATTGCGGTATTCTGTGCCCATCCAATAAAGGTACACAAGAGTGCTGCTAATATAAGTAAAGGTTTTTTCATATTTAATAAGTTTTGGAATAAACTAACAGGTCTATTTCAGGGTTAATGATGCGAATATACAAAAAAAACATTACGTTTTACATTTTTTAGATCAAGTATGTAATATAAATAGTTGCTTAGGTGAACAAAAGAATGCTTTAGAAAGCGCATTGGAAGTATCTAAGGGCGATCTGCAGGTAGATGAGTCGTTTTTCAGAAAAACAGATTAAAACGGATTGGAGCTATTCCTTCTAATAAATCCTCTGGCGGGCAATATTTTTTTACTTGCTGCAAATAGATATATCGAATTTTATTTCACAGCACTTTGATAAAACTTTTCAGCATCAGTTTTTAATTTGGCATCATCTTCACTGTTGGCATACATCATGTGCCCTGCATTGTAGTAGTTGAGTATAATATTATTCCTAACATCATTGCGCAGACCCATATGGCCGACAGCATATTCTGCATTATAAAAGGGTGTTGCCAAATCATAATAACCGCAACATACCATTACTTTTAAAGCAGGATTTTGGGTCATGGCTCTTCTTAATGTTTCCGAAACATCCAGATAACTGTTATCGGTGGATGGCCAGGGCCAAACATTGGTAAGGGCTTCGTAAGGCAGATCACTTTTATAATTTAAGTCTTTATGCATATATTCATTAAGCGCCCCATTGAAAAGCCCGTATACTGCAGAATAACTTGGGTCATAAGAAGGGATTTCCCCATCATCATCTGCATCTTCACCCATATAACGCGAATCGTATCTGCCAATTGTTTTACCATCGTCTCGTAAAAGTTCTTTGAAAAATCGGGAATCATTAATGCGTTCGTTACAACTTTTAATGTAGTTTTTCGGTATGCCGGTAAAATAGTTTAAGGAGTCGATTACCTTATTAGTAAGATCAGCAGAAGCTTGATCCCCTTTCATTAAAAAGTAAGTATATGTTCCAGATGCAAAAATTTCGGTTTTTTTTGCCAGTTCCGAAACGCTTATGCTTTCCAGTTCCGAAGGCAGTTTTTTATGATATTGTGCAGTTGTAGCATAGGTAGGCAGAAATAAAGCATAAGGTAAGTCGTTGCCTCTGGTCATGTCAATATATTCAAAATTCAATACAGAGGAAACAAGTGTTATTCCATTAAGGTACATGCCATAAGCATCTTGCAAATAGCCGGAAAGGCCTGATGCACGAGTTGTGCCATAGCTTTCCCCCGTTAAAAATTTAGGGCTTCCCCAACGTCCGTTACGTGTGGTGTATAATCGTATAAAATCACCTACCGATGAAATATCTACACTATATCCATGATATTTAGAGGCTTCAACCCCCTTTACAGTGCGGCTATAGCCTGTAGAAACAGGATCAATAAAAACAAGATCGGTAAAGCCCAGCCATGAATTTTCATTATCACTGTATGTATAAGGAGGTGATGGGGAATCTCCTTTTTCATCGGCAAAATGCACCCTAACCGGGCCGATAGCGCCCATGTGCAACCAAATGGATGACGAACCGGGCCCGCCATTAAAAGTATATGTTACAGGGCGTTTGTCGGCATCTTCGTTATCGGCTACATAAGCAATATAAAATATCTTGGCCTTCATTGTTCCATCCTGATCTTTTAGGGGCATATAACCTGTAGTAGCAGTATAGTTGATAGTTTTTCCGTCAATGGTTATATGGTGATGTGTTACAACCGGGGGTGGAACACTGTCGTTTTTATCGGGCACCAAACTATCATGGTGAGCAGGGTGCTGCGCCATTGTTTTCTTTTGAGCATTCGATAATTGAAGTCCTCCAAATGCAAGAAATAAGAGGGATAAAAGGATGTTTTTTTTCATGGGTCGTATTTTATGAAGAGATAAAACTACAAAATAATTGGAATAAGAAATTTTAAAAGTTAAATGACCCATATTTTTGTATTTTTGTTTGTCTTGGAATATTTTTAGGTTTTATGCAATTCAAAGATCATTTTTCATTGCAATCTGAAATTTATTTAAAGTCTAGGCCTAACTATCCCGATGAACTTTTTCGGTTTTTAGCATCGTTAGCGCCTGCGCATAATTTGGTATGGGATTGCGCCACTGGCAATGGACAGGCTGCTACTTCACTTGCAAGGTATTTTGAAAAAGTAATAGCAACCGATGGCAGTATTCAACAAATTAGCAATGCAATTCCGGATGAAAAAGTTGTATATTCTGTTGCATTGGCAGATAATAGCGGTATACATGACGGTCTTGTAGATATGGTTACTATAGCCTCTGCATTGCATTGGATGGATTTTGACAAGTTTTTTAAAGAGGTTAACCGGGTGCTTAAACCGGGCGGAGTATTCGCAGCATGGGCCTATTATAAAAGCCATATTGACGATTCTATTGACCCTATTGTAAAATATTTGGTAAAAGATGTTTTGGGAGAATATTGGCCGCCCGAAAGAGCACACATTACTAATAATTACAATACTATACCTTTTCCATTTAAGGCGATTGAAACACCTTCATTTGAAATTTCTTTAAAAGCAAATATGGATTTTTTAATTGGATATTTTTATAGTTGGTCAAGCACACAGAAATATATTAGGATTAATGGTAAAGACCCTATTGGGCCGGTAAAAGAAGTGTTGGAAAATGCCTGGGGCGATGCAAAAAACATGAAAGAAATTAAATGGGACATTATTCTGAAAGTGGGGCGGAAGGAATAATATAATTCCAATAGCATAATTAATCGTCCTATTCTTTCTTACTTTTGTGTTTCCTATTGTTGAACCATGAGTAATTTAAGTAAGGAAATATTAGACATACAGTATAATTCAGAAGACAAAAATTTGAGTGAGTCAGATGTTGCGGATAATCCTTTTGTTCAATTTGAAAAATGGTTTGCAGAGGCAATAAAAAAGCATCCCAAAGATGCTAATGCCTTTGTGCTTTCTACTGCAACGAAAGATGCCAAACCTTCTGCAAGAGTGGTGCTTTTAAAAGGTGTGGAAAATGAAAGTTTTGTTTTCTATACCAATTATGACAGCCGCAAGGGAAAAGAATTGCTTGAAAATTCTTTTGCAGCCATGACTTTTTTCTGGTCGTCTCTTGAAAAGCAAATTAGAGTAGAGGGCAAGGTTCAGAAAGTAAGTGCTTCCGAATCGGATGAATATTTTAAAATAAGGCCTTTGGGAAGTAAAGCCGGAGCATGGGTTTCACCTCAAAGCTCTGTAATTTCGGGTAGAAGTGAATTGGAGCAAAAGCACCATGATTTTATAATGGAGCATGGGAATAATGAAATTACCCGTCCGCCTTTTTGGGGCGGATTTTGTATTATCCCCACCCGTATTGAATTCTGGCAAGGCAGATCAAGTAGACTCCATGACAGGATTCTATATACTTTTGAAAAAAATAAATGGAAAATTGAACGGCTAGCGCCATAAAAAATAAAAATATGTGGAAAGAAACAGGCAATAAACTCTATAAAAAATTCACATTTGGTGATTTTAAGGAAACATTCGCATTCATGACACACGTTGCTTTGATTGCCGAAAAAATGGATCATCATCCGGAATGGAAAAATACATACAATGAACTTGAAATATGGCTCAATACCCATAGTGCAGGCGATATTGTTACGGAAAAAGATCATAAACTTGCAAAGGCCATAGATAAAATAGGTATGAAAAGCTAAGGCGGTATTATACATATGAATAAGTCATTTGGAGAAATAAAAAAAGAGATGAGCGCCGGCAAATTAAATTGCCGAGAGCTTATCGACTTTTATTTAAAACGTATAGAAGCAAACAAACATCTAAATGCTTTTTTGGAGGTGTTTGGAGATGAAGCTTTGTTGCGTGCGGAAGAGATAGACGAAAAAATAAGGAAAGGAAAAAGTGGCAGGCTTGCCGGCATGGTAATAGCTTTAAAAGATAATATTTGCTATAAAGGCCATCGCGTATCGGCAGCATCCAAAATATTGGAAGGATTTGTGTCACTTTATCATGCTACGGTAGTAGAAAGGCTGCTTGCTGAAGATGCTATTATTATTGGCCGTTGCAATTGCGATGAGTTTGCTATGGGTAGTTCCAACGAAAAGTCGGCATATGGAAAGGTGCTTAATCCCCATGATAATAGGAGGGTTTCGGGTGGTTCATCCGGAGGCTCTGCAGTTGCAGTAGCGGCGGGCCTTTGCACGGCAGCACTGGGCAGCGATACGGGCGGGTCTATTCGCCAGCCGGCATCTTTTTGCGGAGTGGTAGGCTTAAAGCCAAGCTATGGTAGAATATCCCGTTACGGACTGCTTGCATATGCTTCTTCATTTGACCAGATAGGCCCGCTAACCAATACTATAGAAGATGCAGCATTATTATTGGAAATAATGGCCGGTAAGGACGCATATGACAGCACTGTTTCTCAGAATGAAGTCCCGAATTATCATGAAAGGCTTTCTAAAACAGATATAGGTAGACTTCGCATAGCTTATATAAAGGATTGTATTGAACATGAGGGGCTTGACCCGGAAATAAAATTGCACTTAGAGAAAACCATAGTATCGCTTAAGGCGAAAGGACATATTGTAGAACCGGTTGCATTTCCCTTTATTGATTATGCAGTACCTACTTACTATGTATTAACTACTGCTGAAGCTTCCTCCAATCTTTCCCGTTACAGCGGAATAAATTATGGATACAGAGCCCCGGAAGCAAAAGATCCCGATATGGTTTATAAAAAGTCGCGCTCAAAGGGTTTTGGAAAAGAAGTGAAGAGACGCATTATGCTGGGTACTTTTGTGTTAAGCACAGGCTACTATGATGCTTATTATGCACGGGGGCAAAAGGTTAGAAGGATATTTGTTGAGAAAACCAATGAAATATTTAAAAATTTTGACCTTATATTGTTGCCGACTACTCCTGGAACGGCATTCTCATTTGGGCAAAATGACCTTGATCCGGTTAAAATGTACTTGGAAGATATCTTTACTGTACAGGCCAATATTACTGGCTTGCCTGCCATATCTTTGCCCCTGGGTAAGCATTCCAATGGCCTGCCTTTCGGCGTGCAGCTTATGGCTCGTAAATATAATGAAATGACTTTATTAACCTTTTCTAAAGAGTTAATGAACACACATTCGTGAATATCATTGCCTTATATGTTTTGTAATATAAATAGTTCTTCGTAACTTTGCAAACTTGGAAACTTATTATTTATTTACCCGTATACAACAAAATGCATATAAAAAAAGCCCATATCCTGTTATTATTTATTACCCTATTTGTTGCGGGAGAGGGTATAGCAATGCCTCATGATACCCTTGCAAAGAAAGATTCAGCCCCATTTGCAGATGACCCAATTGCAGCAAATCTTGACAGTCTTGCGCACCTCACTTTTTTTGAAAAAGGGTATGATTTTGTAAAGTCACCATATCATTTTGCTCCCGATTCCATTCCTTGGTATAGTGATAAAGTATTTAGCGACCGTATGGCAAAAATGGATGCTCAATCTCCCTTTGGCTTCGTTTATAATGATGTAGTAAAGGAATATATAGAAATGTATGCCGTAAGGAAAAGGGCATTGACTTCCAGAGTACTCGCTCTTTCAAAATTATATTTCCCAATGATGGAACAAATACTTGACCGTTATAAAATGCCATTGGAATTAAAGTATCTTGCTGTGGTAGAATCGGCCATGAGCCCTACTGCTTGCTCCAGAGCAGGTGCAAGGGGGTTGTGGCAGTTTATGTACACCACCGGTAAATTATACAACTTGCAAGTTACTTCTTATGTAGATGAACGTAATGACCCTGTTAAATCAACCATTGCAGCTTGCGAATACCTGAGATTTCTTCACGGCATGTTTAATGACTGGCAACTTGCCCTTGCTGCATACAACTGCGGGCCAATGGAGGTGAGCAAAGCTATCCGCCGTTCAGGTGGTAAAATGAGTTTTTGGGAAATCCGTCCTTACCTGCCTAAAGAAACTCAGGGATATGTACCTGCATTTATAGCGGTTAGCTACGTAATGAATTATGCTACTTCACACAATATATATCCTGGAATACCCAATGCTACCTTTTTCGACATTGATACTGTGTGCGTTCATGCCCAATTATCATTTTCTCAACTTGCTACATACCTAAATGTACCTTACAACGAAATTGCTTATTTAAATCCCTGTTACAAACTAGGGGTTGTGCCTTATTCCGAGGAAGGTTGCTATACTGTGTGCCTTCCTGTTTCAAAAGTGGGTACTTTCGTTACCAATGAAAAGGCCATATATAATCTCGCAAAGAAAGATACTACTTCAAGCGAACAAATACTTACGCTGCAACAAAATATGCCCCAGGTGGAGTATCATCGGGTTAGGAGAGGTGAACACCTTAGTAACGTTGCCAATAGATACCACTGTACTGTACGTGAATTGAAGGAATGGAACGGACTTGCAAGTTCTGATATCCATCCCGGACAACATTTGATGGTATACATAAACCGAAGGGGATACAAAGAAGAAACCGGCAAAAAGAACGGTAAAGCAGCCTCAAAAAAAGATTATTATATAGTGCAGCATGGAGATACTTTATGGCATATTTCGCAAAGCACAGGAATACCTATCGCAACGCTGAAAAAACTTAACCATATACCTGAAAGTGCAAAACTTTCTCCCGGCACTAAGATAAAATTGGCTTCTAATTAATACGAAGCTTCTTTGGCAATCACAAGATGCTAGTTATCTTTATTGTTAAAGGATGCAAACTCCCTTATGCAATGTATTTTGATGTTTTTACTACCATAACAAAAGCTATTTAATAGTTTTGTAAATAGTATTTCCGATGATTATAATAATTTAATAAAAGGAATTAAGGTATTATTTCCATCTTCTTTCTATTTTTGCATAATTAATTTAAAAATCAAATTATGAAAAAACTACTTTTTTTAAGCGCCGGAATCTTATTTGCCGGTTTTATTGCTGCCCAAGCCGTTCCGAACGGAAGCTTTGAAAATTGGAGCAATATAGCATTTAATGACTTGACAGGTTACCTAAATTCCAACGACCAGGATATTCAAAATGATTTAGGATTAGCAGGAGTTAATGCAATAAGGTCAACTTCTGCGTTTCATGGAACCTACGCTCTTCAGGTAACCACCTTAAAAATTGGCGCGGATACATTACCAGGTTATGTTACCAATGGCGGCAATCCTCTTCAAGGACAAGGAGGCATACCTTACGCACAAAAACCTACCGGAATTAGTTTTCATTATACTTGTAATATAGTAGCCGGTGATACTGCTGGCGTTGCAGCGGTTTTTAAAAAATCAGGTGTAGTAATCGGGGCTTACCTGTTTCCTATTTTTGTTAGCCAAGGTTCATATACACTTTATACAAAAGCACTTACTCCGGCATTGTCTATAACCCCTGATACGGTTATTTTTGCAGTAATTTCTAGTGCAGCTGCAATATTTGATAATAATTACAATAAAGGTTGCTACCCGGGTAACACAATTACCATTGATAGCGTCAATTTTACAGGTTTAGGTATTACTCAACCGGTTGGTTTTAACGGAGATTTTGAAAACTGGAAATCAGATACATTATACCAACCTACCGGTTGGAACTGCTTGTATCCCGGTTCTTTCCAAACAATTGATTTTCATGCCGGAGCTTATGCTGCCCAAATATCAACTACACCTCCTTCACCAGGTGGAGGTGGCACTGTACCCGGTTTTCTTTCTACCGGAAGCATCCAGAACTTTGGACAAGGTGGCTATCCTTACACAAATACCACCGATACATTCGAGTTTTATTATAAATATGCACCTGCTGTAGCTACGGACACTGCACAAATGGCGCTTACTTTTAAGAAATCGGGTGCTGATATCGGGAATACAGGAATGAAATTAAAAGCTGCGGCAACCTATACGCTTGCTAAGCTTGGTTTTAATATTGGGGTTTCTAATGTGCCGGATTCAGTTATTATAACATTCGTATCTTCTAATTCATTCAATCCTCCTGTTGCTGATATAGGATCTACACTTAAGGTGGACAATGCCTTCTTTAAATCACAACAAGCTGCTGACCTTGGTGTCGAAGAGATATCAGTAGTAGAAGGAATAAAAATATATCCTAACCCTATTACTAATTCCTTCAATCTTAATACAGAAGGATATACAGGCTCAGTGGAAAGTGTTGATGTATATGATATGACAGGCAGGGCGATTATCTCTGCCAGCTATGTTTCAGGCATGAACAATACTGTTACAAGTTTTGACATGAGCAAAACCAGCCCGGGTATATATATTGTTAAAGTGCTTACTTCAACAGGGGTATTTTATCAAAAGATTAGCAAAATACAATAAGCGAAATACTGATTTAGTTAAATAAAACATCCCGCATTTCTGTGGGATGTTTTATTATACTATAGAGGACACTATTGTTGCAGTTCATTTATAGCAATCCATGCCATAAGGCCCATTCCCGTTTCAATCGATTTTTCATCTATATTAAAGGTGGGTGTATGTAAACCGGACGTAATGCCTTTTGATATATTTCCAGTACCAAGCCTGTAAAAGCAACATGGTTTTAAACGGGTGTAATATGCAAAATCTTCAGATGTCATTCTTGGTTCAAGCGTAATTACATTTTCTTTACCCAAATAGGCTTCTGCAGAGGCTTTTGCCTTTTGTGTTAATTCTTCATTGTTAACAAGGACAGGGTACCCCTTTTCTATTCGTAAGTCATAATCGCCTCCCCATTTATGTGCAATGGATGAAATAATTTCTGTAATTGTTTTATGACCGTTGTTTCTAATACTTTCATCCATTGTGCGGAATGTGCCTTCCAGTTGTACTTCATTGGGGATAATATTGGTGGCCCCGTTTGCAATCATTTTACCGAATGCAAGCACTAATGGTGCTTTGCAGTTTTTATCGTTCATGAAAGTTTCCTGGAGTTTTAATAATATCTCTGAGGTAATTAAAAGCGGGCTGATAGTTGATTTTGGAAGAGCAGCGTGTCCACCTTTGCCTTTCACCGTGAGATAAATTTCATCGCATGCTGCCATATAGTTTCCCGCCGCAAAGCCGGCTTTTCCAGACTCAAGAGATGGAAATACATGTTGCGCAAGAATATACTCTGGAGAGGGGTTTTCAAGCACGCCTTCTTTTATAAGAATGGATGCTCCGCCGGGTAGTTTTTCTTCTCCGGGTTGAAAGATGAGTTTAATGGTCCCATCCCATTCGTTGGAGAGTTTATGAAGTATAATAGCTGTTCCAAGTAGAGAGGAAGTGTGCACATCGTGTCCGCAGGCATGCATTACTCCTTTATTTTTCGACTTATATGAAACGTTGTTTTTTTCTTCAATCGGCAATGCATCTATGTCGGCGCGAAGGGCTATGATTTTACCGGATTTTCTCCCTTTTATGATACCAATGACACCTGTGCCTGCCATGCGGTCATATGGAATACCTATTTTCTCAAGCACAGAAGAAATAAAATCAGCGGTATTATTTTCTTGATAAGATAATTCGGGATTTTCATGAATATGTCTGCGGTAACCTATTATAGTTTCAGAGTTTGCTGCAGCTAATGATTTTATTTTTTCAAGAAGCATCGGTGCGAATTATTTGCCAAATGTAAATTATTAAAGCCATTTTATAAATAAAAAATCCCCAGCAGAGCCAGGGATTTTTCTTAAAATGAAATATGATTAATATCGTCCGCCGGATTTAGCAACTCCTACAGGACTTCCAAGTCTTGACATTGCGCAACGGAATCCAATATAATCAGTAGCCTGATGTTCATCTAAATATCTTCTGGTACCAGGGCTCATCCAAAAGGCAATGTCTTTCCATGAACCACCTTTATAAACCCTTGTAACATCGCTGATAAGGGTAGTACTTCCGGTTTCATACATGAGTGTTTTGCTTTGCTTTGTACCTGTACCTACTTGATTCCATTGATCGTTAGCTTCGCTGGAATTAGGGTCTCCATCCAAGTAATCTATTTCATCAGATTCATGGTAGTTTCTTCTGAAAGCAAGATTATCTTCTTTGTGCTGATTGTCAACAGGCCTGCTTTTAACCTGACCTGGA
>Ga0302197_10002477_pt1 | contig 17112 bp, 13 predicted proteins | sample II_Bog_N2_1_FD_193526 | JGI IMG/M metagenome (GOLD analysis project Ga0302197, IMG submission 193526) | Peat permafrost microbial communities from Stordalen Mire near Abisko, Sweden - II_Bog_N2_1 | ecosystem: Environmental > Terrestrial > Soil > Wetlands > Peat | place: Sweden: Abisko...
CCGTTGTGGGAACCATTCACCCCACAGGCACCGCCAGAATCTCGGTAGTTGCTTTTCGGAGTAGCAGCGGGCTTCAAAGGTTCCTGAAAAAGGCCCCGCTCTCGCCTTGTCGGAGTAGCAGCAGGCTTCAGCCTGCGGTTAAAGACAATAAATTCAGTGGGCTTTAGCCCCGGACGCTCCTCCTCTTGCGCTGCCAACTCCGCCGCTTGAAACTATTTTTCGTTGGTTTGCCGCGAAAACTCGATTGTCAAGGCCCAAAAGGGCTTAAGTCGCTGAATCGAAAGATAATAGAGATGGCTGTTTCCCCACTCCAAAAGCGTACAATTTAAATAGGGGTATTTTACGTTCGAATCACCCTGACAGGTTTTTTACCAACGTCACAAGGCCGCGACTCTAACTTATTTAGAATCTTATTCTTATCCGTAAGTAACCTATTTTCCTAAACTTGTGAGACAAACTACGTAAATGACTGATTCAAAAACAATTAGACATGAGGGGAGGGGAGGGGTGAGTACCGCTAAGAGCGCTCCCACCGACCCCACGCCACGCCTTTACCGCGAAGCGGTCGAGAATAGCACGAAGTGCCGCGAGGCGGTCGAGGACGGCACGAAGCTTCTCGGCCTCATCGCTGGCAACGGGCGCTTCCCGTTCCTACTGCTGGACGCCGCGCGCGCCCACGGCCTCTCCGTCGTCGTCGCCGCCATCAAGGAAGAAACCGACCCCGAAATCGACGCGCGTGCCACTGCGGATCCCGAGATTCGAGTCCACTGGATGTCGCTCGGCGAACTCTCCCGCCTCATCGAGACCTTCCAGGCCGCTGGCGTCACGCGGGCGGTGATGGCCGGCCAGGTCAAGCACACGCAGATATTTTCCTCCATCCGCCCCGACTGGCGCCTCGCCAAACTGCTCCTCAACCTCCGCCGCCGCAACACTGACATGCTGCTCGGAGCGGTCGCCAAAGTCCTCGCCGACGAGGGCATCGAACTCATCTCTTCCACGCATTACCTCGAACCGCTCCTCGCCAAACCCGGCGTGCTCACCCAGCGCGCTCCCACCGAAGACGAGCGCAATGACATCGCTTACGGCCGCACCGTTGCCCGCGCGCTCGCCACGTACGATCTCGGCCAGACCGTCGTCATCGCCGCGCAGGCTTGCGTCGCCGTCGAAGCCATGGAAGGCACCGACGCCACCATCGAGCGCGCCGGCACGCTGATGCGCCGCGTGAACGATCCGACCTCCATCCTCAGCCGTGCCCTCACCGTCGTCAAAGTCGCCAAGCCCAATCAGGACATGCGCTTCGACGTCCCCGTCATCGGCGTTGCCACCATCGAGACCATGATCCGCTCCGGCGCAACCTGCCTCGCCGTCGAAGCCGGCCGCACGCTGCTTTTCGACGCCGCCGCCATCCTCGCCGCCGCAGACCAGGCCGGCATTGCACTGGTGGCGGAATGAGCCGGTTACATCTCCGTGACATCCGAATCGCCGCGACAAGGTACTATAGCCATACGCAAGGCGTGATCAGGGCCGCCCCACTTGTCGCCAATTCACATACGAATAACAAGGAGAAGACGATGGTTCGCAAAAGTGTATGGATCGCAGTAATCCTCGGCATCGTGACAGCATGCGGTGTCGGCGTCAGAGTTCACGCTGCCGACATCCTCCAGGCAGGAGCAAGCGCTCCAGACTTCAGCCTGCCGTCGCAGGAAGACTCGTCGGTATCGCTCGCGCAGTACAAAGGCAAGTGGGTCGTCCTCTACTTCTATCCCAAGGACATGACCTCCGGCTGCACGCTTGAAGCGCATAACTTCCAGCGCGACTTGCCCAAGTACGACGCGCTCGGAGCGGTCGTGCTCGGCGTCTCGCTCGACACGGTCGAGAGCCACAAGACCTTCTGCACCAAAGACTCACTCACTTTCAAACTGCTCGCCGATCCAGACCACAAGGTCATCGACGCGTACGGCGTTCCCGTCTCCAACATGGGCGTCGCCAAGTTCGCCGCCCGCGACACCTTCCTGATCTCGCCCGCTGGCAAGATTGTGAAGGTGTGGACCGGCGTGAAGCCAGCCGAGCATAGCGACGAAGTCCTCGCCGCCATCGCAGGCATGAATGGAGATCAGAAGGTAGAGCGCAAGCCGATGTAACGTAGAGCAGACGCAAAAAGGCCCGGACCTCTCGAGAGGAGCCCGGGCCGTTTTGCTTGCCTGGTTAGAACTGCTTGCTAACTACTTCTTTTTCTTCGCGACTTTCTTTGCGGCTTTCTTTGCGGGAGCCTTCTTGACTGCCTTCTTTACTGCCTTCTTTGCTGCTTTCTTAGTTGCCAAGGTAGTACCTCTCGTTTTTGGTTTTTGTTTCTTTGTAGTGCTCTTGTTGCCGACCGCCTTTTTCAAGGCGACCTTACCGCCGCGCAGAGCACTCGACTTCTTCGCGGCAGAACTCAATGTCTTTTTCTTCGCGGCCTTTTTCGCCGGAGCCTTCTTGGCTGCTACTTTCTTCACTGCCTTCTTGGCAATGCTCTTCTTCGCCGGCGCCTTCTTCGCAGCCGCTTTCTTTGCCGGAGCCTTCTTGACTGCTTTCTTCACGGCCTTCTTTGCTACAGCCTTTTTCGCGGGAGCCTTCTTCACTGCAACCGCAGGTTTGGCGGTGCTCTTCACAGGAACTTTCGATAGCTTCGCCGCAGGCGTATAACCCGCGACTGGCGACGGCGGCGCTACCTCGATCACTGCCACCTCGGCGATCACCACCACGTCGTCCTCATCCTCCAACCCGTCAAGATCGTCATCGTCGTCCGAGGTCATTGCCACGACGACTTCTTCTTCTTCCTCGTCATCCTCGAAGGCGCCGTTGCCTCCATATCCGTCTCCAGCAGTCTCGTCGTCGTAAGCTGCGGCCGCATGGATTTTGATGTGCTCTTCAAGTCCGTCGAATCCACCACGTTCATTGAACTTCATCGTTACACCCTCACTACCGAATTCGCTTCGTGACACCGTCATACTTCTCAAACTGCATTTGCTGCACATCGAAATGCAATTGCACTACGGCACGAATTCTAGCAACAGAATGCATCCACGCGCCAGCGATAGCAAGGAATCTTTTTGTCGAGGTAGCTAACGAGTAGCCTCGCTTGTTCACCTGGAAGCGGCAGTCTGCTTCGACCGAGTTGTTTTCTTTTTCGTGGTCTCGCCGTGCGATGACGTTTTCGCGGGAGACTTTGAAGTTGTTGCGGGACGCTTCGCCTTCGCGCTCGGAGTCGCATGTGCGCCAGTGGCGCGTGTGCTGGATGGTTCGGGTGCGCTGGATGCCACGTGCGATTTCTTCGCACGCACGTGCGCCACCGGCGCCAGGTGGACCGGCGGCGATACGAAGAGGGAGCGCTGCGGCTTGATGGTGCTCGACGAAAGATGGTTCCAGCGTCTCAGGTCTTCGACCGAGACATTGAAGCGATCGGCGACCGTAACCAGCGTGTCGCCCGGCCGCGTAGTGTAGTGCAGCGGATGCGGTATCGCGACGGAACTCGCGACCGGCACAACCAGTTCATCGCCTGGGTTGATCGACGCGTCCGCGGTAAGACTGTTCGCGGAGACAAGCTCGGATGGGCGATTGTGAAAAGTGTTTGCAAGACTCTCCAGCGACTCGCCGGCACGCACAACGTGAAAGCGCCAACTGATCCGCTTGGCCTCGGGGATCTTCTGGATACGCTTGAGATAGAGATCGTGCATTCCCACGGGAACGTGCAGATCGAAGTCTGTATCTGCTGGGGTAGTCATGCGCAGCAGACTCGGGTTTAGCTCGACGATCGTCCCCACGGAGGCATCGGTGACATCGGCGACCAGCCGCAGGTCGACGGCGTAGTCGACATCCACGGTGTCGAAGACGACCGGCGGATCGGGCACCATGTCTTCCAATCCATACTGCTTCGGATTCTTCGCCATAATGGCTGCGGCGATGATGCCGGGCACATAATTCTTGGTGGCAGTGGGCAATGCATTGCGTTTGTACAACTCCCAGAAGTCGGCATATCCGGTGTGCATCACGGCACGCTGCACATTGCCTGGGCCCCAGTTGTACGCGGCCATCGCCAGATACCAGTCGCCAAACTGGTTGTAGAGCCCCTTCATGTAGTGCGCATACGCCTTGGAAGATTTTTCCGGGTCGAAGCGTTCGTCGTACGAGGCGTTGAAGGTGAGGCCGTACACTCCCTGGAACGGCATGAACTGCCACATGCCTCCCGCACCCGAGCCGCGATTCACCGCCTGTGGCTGAAAGCCGGATTCCGCCACGGCGAGATAGATCAGGTCCTGCGGCACGCCCGCATCCGTGAGGTCGCGCTGGATCATCTCCTTGTACTTGCCGCCGCGCTGGAGCGAGTGGACGAGAGTAGCATGGCCCACCTTCGATTTTGTGAAGTAGTTGATGAACCCAGCGACATAATCGTTGATGACCAGTGGCAGATCGGATTGTGTGGTCTTCAACTCCTCAGCTACCTTGGCGGTCAGGGCGGCGTCGGGCGGGAAAGTGACTTCGTCGGCGGCATCGAGCGGCGCAGCCTCGAGTGGCGCAGAGAAGCCATTGCCCTGCTTCAGTGCGGACATCTCGAGCGAGTTGATCGCGTTCAACAGGCGCTCGAACTCATCGGAAAGCTGCGGGTCGGTCTTCAGGTCCATTCCGCTGGTCAGCATCAGATCGACCGCCGCGTCGAAATCGGACCGCGCTGCCTCAAGCCTTCCGCCGTGATAATTGTCGACGCCGCTGCGATAGTCGCCTTCGGCCTGATCGATGAGTTGCTGCGTCTTATGCGCTCTTACGGCCTGTTCCGCAGCCTGCGCTTGCGCTGTGTCCGAAGGAGTCGTCACCGGCGGCGCTACCGGTGGCGCCGTGGCATGTGCAGGGACTGCGACCGACGTCGCCTGCTGCTGCGGGCAGCCCGCGAGCAACACTAGTGGCGCACAGGCAAACGTCACCAGCCACCGTCGAAACCCGCTCAACCTCTGCACCCGCTGCTATTCCCCATCGATAAGTTAGTCTCGCTCATTCGTCTGCACTTGTGCCACAGGCCGAATGATTCTTTGATTCCACATCCCTGCCAGCGCAAGTTGCTAACGGTGCACGCACGCGTAGGCCTTGCTCATTGTAAGACGTTTGGGGGGCGCATCGGTACGCACGGCGATGCGGAGGCCCCCCGCTCCACGGTGATAGCATCGAAGATTGAGGCAGTTCGCACCCCGTATGGACCCGAATCACATCCGCAATTTCGCGATCATCGCGCACATCGACCATGGAAAGTCCACGCTCTCCGACCGGTTGCTCGAACTAACCGGCTCGTTGACCGCGCGCGAGATGCAGGCGCAGGTGCTGGATGCGATGGATCTGGAGCGCGAGCGCGGCATCACCATCAAGGCTCACACCGTGCGCATGATGTACAAGGCGCACGACGGCGAGACATATCAGCTCAACCTCATCGACACGCCCGGCCACGTCGACTTCAGCTACGAGGTGTCACGCTCGCTGGCCTCGTGCGAAGGCGCGCTGCTGGTCGTCGACGCATCGCAGGGTGTGGAGGCGCAGACGCTGGCCAACGCGTATCTCGCGATCAACCACGGGCTGGAAGTCCTTCCCATCATCAACAAGATCGATCTGCCCTCGGCCGACATTGAGCGCACTCGCGAGATGATTGAGAAGGCAGTCGGACTGCCCGCAAGTGATGCGATTGCGGTCTCGGCTAAGACCGGCCAGGGCGTTCCTGACATCCTTGAGGCCGTGGTTCATCTTCTGCCGCCTCCGCACGGCGATGCGGACGCTCCGCTACAGGCGCTCATCTTCGATTCGTGGTTCGACCCCTATCGCGGGGTAGTGGTGCTGGCGCGCGTTATCAACGGACGGATGAAGCAGGGCATGAAGATCAAGATCATGTCGAACGGCAGGACCTTCGATGTGGAGAGCATGGGTGTGATGACGCCGAAGCCCGTGCCGCTGGCCGAGCTCTCAGCCGGCGAGGTTGGCTTCTTCGTCGCAACCATCAAAAACGTGGCCGATACCAAGGTCGGCGACACCATCACCGATGTCGCGCGGCCGTGCGCAGAGGCGCTGCCTGGATTTGAAGACATCAAGAGCATGGTGTTCGCCGGGCTCTACACCGTTGACTCGCACGAGCACGCGATGCTGCGCGACGCGCTGGAAAAACTTCGCCTCAACGACGCCAGCTTCACGTTCGAGCCCGAATCGTCAGTGGCGCTCGGCTTCGGCTTTCGCTGCGGCTTCCTGGGGTTGCTGCATCTGGAGATCATTCAGGAGCGGCTCGAACGCGAGTACAACCTCGATCTGATCACCACCGCGCCGGGCGTTCGCTACAACATCACGCTTACCGACGGCAAGGTGATTGAAGTGGACAATCCATCGCGCTGGCCCGATCCCTCCAACATAGAGAAGATCGAGGAGCCGGTCATCCTCGCCAAGATTCTGACCAACGAGGAGTACGTAGGCGGCATTCTCAAGCTGGTTGAAGATAAGCGCGGCCGCCAGATCAACTTCGAGTACGTCTCCGAGACACGCGTGATGCTTACCTACGAGCTTCCGCTGAACGAGATTGTGCTGGACTTCTACGACCGCCTCAAGACCGTGTCCCGCGGATACGCCTCGCTCGACTACCACATGCAGGGCCACTGGGTTTCTCCAATGGTGAAGATGGATATTCTGATCGGCGGCGATCCCGTGGACGCGCTTTCGATCATCGTGCACCGCGACGCTGCATACGACCGCGGCAAGGCGCTGGTCTCGAAGATGCGCGAGCTCATTCCCCGGCAGATGTTCGAGGTCGCGATTCAGGCAGCAATCGGTTCGAAGATCATCTCGCGCGAGACGGTCACCGCAATCCGCAAGAACGTGATCGCCAAGTGCTACGGTGGCGACATCAGCCGCAAACGCAAGCTGCTGGAGAAGCAGAAGGAAGGCAAGAAGCGGATGAAGCGAATCGGCAAGGTTGACATCCCGCAGGAAGCTTTTCTGGCGGTGCTCAAGGTGGGCGAAGAATAGAATGACGCGACTGTCTGCGACGTGGAACACTCGGCCACGGCGCGAGCACATTGGGCGAGAAACTGTTTTGGTTCAGTCACTTGACGAATTGTTGAGGGCGTTCCCGATCCCCCTTTCGGGGTATATACGGTCGAGCCTGTATGACCTATCGTCGAACATAGCGTCGGCCCGGCCACCTCTCACTCCGCGGGCTTTTCGAGTTCAACAGAATAACGGGGAATGACTTAGATGAAGCAACTTTTCAAGAGTCTTGTCGCGGACGAATCCGGGCAGGACCTGATTGAATGGGCGCTGGTCGCGGCCATGGTGGCGTTAGGCTCTGCCGCCGTACTCAGAAGCTACAACACCAACCTCGACTCTGTCTTCAATAAGCTAGGCACTCAGCTGACCAATGCTGTTGCGTAGTCTTAACAGATAGCCCGGCTTGGAGCGATTCCCTGGCGCAACTGCTCGGTTTCAATCGCGGAAATTCGAGCCCAAATCGGGCGATTTCAAAGGTAAGACCTAAGGCTATCGCCGGTGCGGTTAGTTTGCGGTCTGTGGAAAGCCTTTATTTGTGAGACTTGCAGCCCGAATTGCAACGATCTTGTTGAACTTTGCGGGTGATGTTTCAAAGCCCTGAAAACGTGTGACTTGCAGCACCGCAAATGGAGTAGACCTTGGAGCGGCCCGGTCGCTCGGGCAGCATATTAATTTTCCGTGCTGCGGAATCCACAATAATTTCCACAGCCGCACCGGATATAGGGGATGCCGTTACCAAGCAAAGAAGGAGGCCCGCAGGCCCCCTTCTTCTCGACTGATTGTGGAGGCGCGCTATTGGCTAGGCGGCTTCGGGGTTGTGTGCGGCGTCGTGGTCGTATGCGGCGCTGTGGTAGCCGGTCTCGGACGAGCCGCGGTCGGCGCGGCCGGAGCCGGTGCAGAGATGTTAGGCGTGGCCTTGTTGTACGCTTCGATGACCGCTTCGGTAATATCCGAATTCGGTTGCTCCGCAATCCACATCACCTGGCTTGCCTGCTGGTTGCTCACATCGAGCAGCAGGGTAAAGCCGCTCTTCTGGACATAATTCACCATCACCCCATGAACCTTCTGGGCGACTTTGCCGTAGGCGTCCTGCAGGTCCGACTGGTATGCGGTCCGTGCGTCCTCGGTGTCGCGGTCCAGCTTCTTCTGGTCGGTATCAAGGGTCTTGGTGCGGGAGGCGCGCTCCTCATCCGTCATTGTGGCAGGTGCAGCCTGAAGCTGCTTCTGCAGTCCTACGATCTCGGTATTCAGACCCTCGAGCTCCGCCTGTTTCGGCTCGTACTTCTTCTGGACTGCCGCGAGGGCCTGCTGGCCTTCATTGGTTGCGATGACAGCTTCCTGGAATTCGACGATTGCAATCTTCGCGGCAAACGCCGTCGGCGGTGGGGGAGGCTTGGGCGCCTCGGCTGCGGGAGTTGTGGCTGCGGGCGTTTCGGACGGCGAAGCGGGCAACTGCGGGGGTACCTGCGCCACTGCGGACGCGGGGAGAAGACCCGCGACGAGCGCGGCGAGAAGAGCGAACTTGTGATTCATGTGGTGTGTAAAGCTCCTTGGAAGTATTCCTAAATCTTGGTCCGTCGGCAAGCGTCGATGCGCCGTCCGGGGAGTTGTCCTGCATCCACCCACAAAGCGCCAACACTGCAGAAGAATCTCACGGTGTGTGCCACCCCAAAACCATCGACTGACAATGAGAATCGGCGGGAGCGAGAGGGCTGCCAGAACGTCTCGATTATAGGGCCCCGCAGATACACGGTCAAACCTCCATCTCCTGAAATTTGGAGTGTGCCGGCCAGAATCTCCTGTTTTTTGGGAGGCGGGATTGCTTGAATGGTTCAGGAATCGCCATTTGGCGGAGGGATGGCTGCAATTACTCTTTGGCATCCGAATTGCTCCACTACTTACGCAGCCGGTATTGTGTTCTCAAGTCGAAGGTGCCTCTTCACTGCGGGCGACTGGAATGCGGGATTCAATACTCGAGTCCGGACAGGATGCATCCACAGTAGATGCACGCCGGGGTTTCAGGTTCTACTCCCGCAAGGGAGCTAATTTGGGAGGCCTCTGACGGCCATTCTGTAGTGGGCCGCTTCCTATGGGGAGCGGCTCTTGCAGTATCGAGATAGGTCGCCGGTCGGGCCAGGCAATATGGGTCGACTTGCCGGGGGTAAAGGTTTTCCTTGCCTGAGCGAGCCATTCAGCGTATGATTAGCCTTGCCTTGTGAACCGGCTGTGGGTGCCGATTGCTGTGCGGTTGATTTGCTTTTCAAAAGGCAGCAAATTGCATGGCAAATCTGAGCTTTCGGCGGATTGTTCTGGATTCGATGCACCGGATCAGGTGTGAGCCGGAGGGTTGAATCAGCCAGGAACCTCCGAACGCTTTGCAAACAGCGGTAAGGGTGAATGACCTGCCATAGCTGGTGCCAGCGCTTTGGCGATTGCCAGTCGGCGTTTGGCAATTCCCGGTTGCATGTGGCAACCCAGGTGGCATAGGAGCAGTTTGCCGACTGGTCGCATCTGACCGATGCATTAGGACGCATGTTCGAGTACAACTTGATACCGTTTCCACCGACGCTTCAAAACCGGCTTGGTTCCATCTCCGCGACGACCGCGGGGATAGCCGAGACGCGCGAGCGTGGGGAAGAAACGTAGATCGTTAACCAGCAATAGGAAGTGGAACATGAGTTCAGAGCAGAATGTGCCCGAGGTGGAAGTTCACCAGGGTCCGCCACCGCCGCCCGAATCGATGGGTGGTCAGATGAGCCAGGCCAACTCCGCGCAGGATGCCGCGCATGGCGTGCAGCATGGCATGGGTCAATCGAAGAGCAGCCGCCGGCGCCGGCGCAAACGTAAGAATAAAGGGGACACAGTCCAGCAGGGCGCGCAGGGTGGCCAGTTCTCTGGAGATGTCCAGGCTAACGGCCAGGGTGTCGCTTCCCCGGGAAATCAACCGCAAGTCTTTCAGGGCGGCGGACAATCGCAGCAAGCGGGCTCGGGGCCTCCCGCCAAGCGCTGGAAGAAGAAGTTCCGCGATCGCGACCGGCAGCGGCCGCCAGAGAATCCAGGCAACCAGGCCGCCGCCGGCGGATTCAGCAATGGCAACGGCGCCGTCTATCGCGACAAGGACTCGCATCAGCCAGGCAACAGCGTATTTGGCGGGGCGAAGCGCAAGAGCAAGCAGCGCGAACGTGGGCCGCGGAGCTTTGTAGGTCCGATGGACCATAGCTATCGCGTGGCAAACGGCAACTTCGCCGACTCGCCTCCGTCAACCATCGAGACGCACGGCAACTACCAGGGCAGGGGCGGCGGCGGACGCACGTACGTGAGCGATTCGCAGCCAATCGACTACTCGGTTGGACGGCCGATTCCGATTCCCGAGGACGCGCCGACCAAAATCTTCTTCTTCATCGAAGATCTGTTCTTCAACGCCAAAATCACCGAGACTGCGCGCAAGCTGGGCGTCAAGGTTGCGTTCATCAAGAATGAGAAGGAAGCGATCGCGGAGCTTACCGACGGCGACGAAGCGGACCGGCCCGGATTGATCGTCTTTGACCTGAACAATGCCAGTGCAAAGCCGCTGACGCTGATTCCCAAGCTGAAGGCAAAGCTCAAGAAGAGCACGTCGATCATCGGCTTCCTCTCGCACCTACAGGGCGACCTGAAGGCCAAGGCAGTGGAGGCGGGATGCGACACGGTAATGCCGCGCGCAGCCTTCTCGCAGAACCTGCCGAACCTGCTGCGCCGCTATGGCATTCAGCCGGAAGAAGAAGAAAGCAACTTCAACCAGTAAGAGTTACACCGAGTGAGGAAGCGGCCTGCTACATGCGGGCCGCTTTCATTTTGTGGCGACGGCTGCGTGGACCGCGAGCAGTTGTTCAAGCAAGCCCTTCAGCTTGTCCAGGCGGAGCGCGTTGGCGCCGTCGGACTTGGCCTGGGCGGGATCGTCGTGGACTTCAAGAAACACTCCATCGACACCGGCCGCCACCGCGGCGCGCGCGAGCACCGGAATAAACTCGGGCTGGCCGCCGGAGACGCCATTGGCCGCAGAGGGCGTCTGGACCGAGTGGGTGGCGTCGAAGACGACCGGCGCAAAGGTGCGCATGGTGGGCAGCGAGCGCATATCGACGACGAGATTGTTGTACCCGAAGCTGGCTCCGCGCTCGGTCAGGAAGACGCGCGACGGCTTGCTGCTGCTCAGTGTCGCTGCCGAGTCGCGGACCTTTAGAACTGCGTACTGCATGTCAGTGGGCGCGACGAATTGGCCCTTCTTGATGTTGATGGCGCGGCCGGTGTGCGCGGCGGCGATCAGCAGATCCGTTTGGCGGCACAGGAACGCCGGGATCTGTAAGACGGCCTCAACGTCACCGAGCGCTTTGGTTAGCCGCAGGCAGTCTTCCGGCGTATGGACGTCGGTGAGAACCGGCAAGCCGTTGTCTTTGGCAATCGCCCGCAGGATGCGCGCGCCTTCGACGAGACCGGGCCCGCGGAAGCTGCGGATGCTGGTGCGATTCGCCTTGTCGTAGCTTGCCTTGAAGATGTAAGGAATTTGCAGATCGGCGGCGATCCGCTGGATCGCGACGGCGAGCGTGTGAGCGTGAGTCTCGGACTCGATGACGCAAGGACCGGCTATGAGGAAGAGCTGGCCGCGGCCGACAGGAACTGAACCGATATCAAAGGAATGTTTCACGCTGACTATTCTATGCACCTTGCATTTGCATTGCCGCGAGCTAGGGCGAGGTAGCTACTGAACTGTGGTCTTCCATGGCCCAGTCGCGGGTCTTATCGAAGCGCTCGCGAGTCTTCCAGACCTGCTTGTCCCACTTCTGGTTAATTTGTGCGAAGTAGCTTCTGGCTGCGGCGACATCGCGGTAACGCCAAGCCATCAGGGCGATTCGATTGGTGTCGTAGTTGGTGTTCGCGTACAACTGGCCTTGCGCCTGATAGCCCCGTTGGATGCGGGCCCAGTCAAAGTGGTCCGTGTCTACCTTTCCGTTGCTCAGGCCCAGGGCAATGATCGCGATCTGGTAATACAGAAAGTCGCCCTGCTGCCCTCCTAGGGCGTCCGCGCTGCGTTTGGCGAATGCAGCGTCGTCGCCCTGGTTGCCGTCCCACTTGGGCAGAAGATAGTGAGCGTAGGACTGGTAGTAGTGGAGGTATTCGGGTTCGAATTTGCTGGCTTGGTCGAAGAGCGCCGCCATGCGGGGCTTGTCCCAGTCTTGCGCAAGGCCAACCGTCATCATCGCGGAGAACCACCCCGGGCACATTGGAGTCAGATTGGCAGATTCATCAAGGGTGCGCTTCGCCTCAGTAATCCGGGCCGCGAACAGGCGCCAGCCTTCATCGGTAACTTTATCGGCGGTCCCGTTTCCACGGGCCATCCAGGCAAAATGGATGTAGGCTTCGGCAAGTGCCACGTGTGGCGTAACCGACTGCGGCCTCGCGGCGATCCACGCTTTGAGTTGGGCGATGTGGTCCTCTTCCAGCACTCCATCGCGAGCCTCCAATCCTGAATAGACTCGCGTGATCTGCCAGCCACCGCCGGCCAGCCTGGTCTTGTCGAGCCGAATCTTATCGGCGATGCGATCGATCTCGTCGTAGTCAGCGTGCGCGAACAGGTCGGCGACGTGTGCCTGCAGGCTGTGCTTGCCAGGCGTATCCTGCGGCCCATCCTGCTGCGCGTCGGGAGAGGATATGGCGGGAAGCAGAGGGACGGTTTGCGCGGCTGCTTGCATTGCGGGAAGGACAAGGCCAAGCGCGAAGAGAAAGGTGACAGGAAGACGTGCGGATTGCATTTTCGGCTCCATTTAGCGAAGCACCAGCATACTCCCGAAAGTTTGCGTAGCAAGAAAAATGACCGGCGCGGCTACTGCGTGTTTACCTTCATGGCGGGGAAGGCGGCGGCGAATTCGCGGGCGACCATTGCTCCGAAGAAGGAGTCGCCCTTCCAGTTCAGGTGGGTGGTGTCACGGCCGGGCTTGGTGGGATCCAGGCTGTAGTTGAACTCGTGGGCCTGGTCCTCGGTCATGGTGTCGAGGGCGTCGTTGGCTTCGCCGTTCAGATCTAGGACGATGGTGTTGGTCTCCTTGGCGACCTTGCGCATGGCAGCGGCGTAGTCCTCCAGCGTGCGGACGTGTTTGCCGTCTTTGTAGTTTCGCTGGGGCAGCGGTGTCACCAGTACGGGAATGGTTCCGGCAGCGCGCGCCTCGCGGATGTCATCGCGCATGAACCCGGAGAAGGTTGTTTCGGGAATGGTCTCGAGCAGAGGACCTTTGCCGGGGCCGTCGTTGGCGCCGAACTGGATGAGAATGTAGTCGGGATGAACGGCGAGCGCGCGGTTCCAGAGGCCTTGCTCGCGATAGCTCTTGGCGCTACGGCCGTTACGCGAGCTGTTGAAACACTCGACGTCGCTGGCGAGTCGCTCGCAGAAGGCGGTGCCCCAGCCGGTGGTGTGGTTGACGGTGGAGTCTCCGGCGAGAACGACGCGGGTCGTCTTGGGCAGCGGGATGGCTGTGGGAGCTGTTGACGACGCGGCTGCCGGCGGAGCTGGAGTAGCCTGAGCGAAAGCGATAGTCGACAGGCTCGAAACTGCAATCGCAAAAAGACATCCTTTTAGAACCATTCCGCTTTCTCCCTTTGCGCGAGCAGATTAGCTGCCGGCTTAGGCTGCTCCGTGCGATTTCGCCCAGGCGGCGTAGTCGTCAATCGTTTTCTGTTCGCCGCCGCTGTACCAGGCATAGCCGTTGCGCCGTTCCAGCGAGAGCTCATTCACGTCGTCGTGCAGGGTCTTGTCGCGGTCGCCGAAGATTGGTTTCTGCGCGGGAATGCTGTAATACCGCGCCCAGAGAGGGCCTGCGCCTTCCTTGGACTTCAGCATCCTGCCGCCTTCGACGCCGCGGCCTCCGGTATATTCGAACCCGTAAACCGCTGCGCCTTTCAGCCATGTCACGCCCGCCTGGATCGATGCGACCAGTTCCTTCGAAGGGTTCGGAATCGACATCAGATACTCCAGCAGGTCTGCACTCTCCGACGCTGCCAGCGCACCCGGCTCGTAGTTTCTAGCCGAAACCGGTTCCAGGGTCAGCGCATCTTCCTGCTGGGGCCAAATCGTCTTCTTCCCGTCAATCGTGGTCTGCGACTTCAGAATGCACTGCAACGCGTGATCGGCCGCGGCGGCAGCCTGCTTGCGAAGGTCTGCGGGAACAAAGTCGTAGCCCGGCTTGGCCTCGGCGACGTCGCTCAGTGTTTCCGCCGACTCCGATACGGCGTTGTCGTTGAAGGTGATGGCATCGTGATAGCCGCCCTCCAGCGGATAGACCTGCGGGAATCCGCCGTTCGGATACTGCGCGGCCAGCAGGTAGCGAATGCCCTTGGTAAAGCTCGCGCGATATGCATCTCCCTCCTTGCCCGGCACTGTGGCCTGAACCTTGGCCAGGAAGTGCAGCTCGGTGTTGGTCGAGTCGTTGTCCAATGTGCCTACGTAGTTCCACTTCGGATCGACGGGCTTATCGAAGTCGTTTGGGTCGGGGAACGCGTTCAGGTTGTTGGCCGCGTAGGGCTGACCAGGCAGGCGTAGCGCGCCGGAGAAGCCCATGTTCTTGCTCCAGCCTCCGGCGGGAGTCTGGAAGCTGACGATGACGTCGGCGATGTGCTTCGCCGGGGCGGTTGCCCAGTAAGCATCGTCGTGGCGCAGCGACATGCCGGTGCCAAATCCGCCGCGGCCTTCGGCTGGTTGCGGCGGTGCCGTTTCGCCGGGCTTCAACTCCGCCGCCAGGGTTGCGCGGTCGGTTTTCATCTGCTCCTCCGAGCGCTTGAGGTAAGCGAGCCAGGCGGCGCGATCCTTCTTTGGGGCGAGCTTCTCGATGCGCTCCACAGTGAGCGACGGCGCGACCACGTTGGTTCCGATCACCTTGGCGTGGAGCTGCAAAGGAACAGCGATGATCAACGCGAGGCCGAGCGGCAGGAGGCGGAAAGGATTGTGCATAGGGGAACCAATTTACTCCAAGGGCAGGTGGTTCGACCACTCACTCTTGCAGTGGGAAGCGAGACTGCACGAGGGCGAGCGCTTGCTCGCTGGTGGTGGCGCCGCCTTCAAGTTGTGCGTCTTCGGCGAGGGCGAGCATGGGCTTGAACTGTGGCGAGGGTTTGTAGCCTGCGGCGATCAGGTCCGCACCGGTGAGCAGCGGAGCGGGGCGAAGGTTGGGGGCTGGTTCGGCCTCGTACTGGGCGCGGGCGAAGTCGTAGAGGGTGAGGTCTCCGTGGGCGGAGCTCGCGTCCAGGCGATGCAGTTCGAGGTGTTCGTCGAAGCGAGGCAAGCGAAGGAAGTGTTTCAGCGTGGACTGTTTCATCTGCAGGATGTCGCCGAAGCGCATGTGGTTCTTTATGAGGGCGAGAATCTGCTCGCTGTCGTCGTTGGAGAAGCGCAGGCGCGCGAGGATGTCTTCGGCGATGCGGACGCCGACCTCAACGTGGCCGTTGAATCGGATACGGTCGCCCGGGACTTTGGGATTTGGCGGCTGGTAAGTGGCGGGCTTGCCGATGTCGTGTAAGAGCGCTCCCCAAGCTAGGGTCGCGGACACAGGTTTGCTGACGAGTGGCTGGTCAAGTGATTGAGTCCCATCCTTTCGCGATGGGACCGCGAAAGGATGGGGCACCCGATCGTTGTTGGGGGGTCTGAGTTTTTCCAGCAGCAGCATGGTGTGGACCCAGACGTCGCCTTCGGGATGGAACTGGGGTGGTTGGGCGACGCCGCGCAGACGGACGACTTCGGGCAGGATGCGGGCGAGCAGGCCAAGTTGGTAGAGCAGTTCGAAGCCTCGGGCGGCGCCGCCTTCGGTGAGGATCTTGGTCAGTTCGTCGCGAGTGCGCTCGGCTGAGACTTGCGTGATTTCAGCGGCTTTGCAGCGGATGCCTTCGACTTCGAGATGGAAGTTGAGGCGCGCGGCGAAGCGGACAGCGCGGAGCAGGCGGAGCTTGTCCTCGGCGTAGCGGAGCTTAGGATCGCCGATGGTGCGGACGACGCCGCGGCGGAGGTCGTCGCGTCCACCGACGTAGTCGAGGATGGCGGAGTCGAGGTCGCCATTGGCTTTGTACGCGATGGGATCGAGCAGCATGCCGTTGATGGTGAAGTCGCGGCGGAGGACGTCTTCGCGTGGGTCGGTGGTGTAGCGAACTGCATCGGGCCGGCGACCGTCGGAGTACGCGCCGTCGGAGCGGAAGGTGGCGACTTCGGTGGCGATGTCCGATTCACAGACGAGGACAACGCCGAAGTGTGCTCCGACGGTAAGGGTTTTGGGGAAGAGGGCGACGATCTGGTCGGGCGTTGCGGAGGTGGCGACGTCGTAGTCCTTGGGTTCGAGGCCGAGGAGCAGGTCGCGGACACAGCCACCGGCGAAGTAGGATTGGTGACCAGCCTCGCGCAGGGTGCGGGCGATGGCGAGTGCGGCGCGATATTGCGGGCTTGTCGGCTGCATCTGGCTCCCCCCTCCCCTTCCCCCGACGGGTAACTACATTTGAATCAATCAGCTATGATGTTTCTGCCGTAAGTTCAAGAAATCAGAACCACTTGCGGCTATAAATAAGATTCTAAACCGGTTAGTCTGCTGTTCCGGCTTTCACGGTGAAGAGGCCGCGTCTTTATTCGGATTTGGATTTCCCCCTACTTCTATTTTACGCCTTTGAGCAACCGAAACAGCCACCTCTATCTCTCACGGTATGAGGTAGATAGGTCGTTTAGGGGCTTGACAATCGATTTTGGCCGTGAATTTCAGCCGCGCCGCTGCAAGCCAATGAGCAGCAGTGGTTTAGGCTGACGGTTTCTTACAGCGCATTGAGGAAGTTGACGAGGTCGGCTTGCTGGCCTGGGTTGAGGTTCATCTGGAAGCGAGCGTTGTAGAAAGCGACAACCTGCGCGAGGCTCGCGGCCGAGCCGCCGTGGAAGTAGGGAGCGCGGGCGGCGAGTCCGCGAAGGGAGGGAGCCTGGGTGCGGCTGATGTCCGAGCAGAGGCCGCTGAACAGGCCAAGGCCGGGGTCCGAGGTGGTGTACGTGATGGGCAGATGGGTGACGGGGTTGGT
>Ga0302197_10002501_pt1 | contig 17026 bp, 16 predicted proteins | sample II_Bog_N2_1_FD_193526 | JGI IMG/M metagenome (GOLD analysis project Ga0302197, IMG submission 193526) | Peat permafrost microbial communities from Stordalen Mire near Abisko, Sweden - II_Bog_N2_1 | ecosystem: Environmental > Terrestrial > Soil > Wetlands > Peat | place: Sweden: Abisko...
ATCCGGCGCAAGCTTCGCTGCCATCGGCTCAACGCTCTTCCGTTCCCCAGGCAAAAGCAACCCTGTGCAATATGCCTTGAAAGGAGCGATCCGGTCCGAATGTCCCGCCGCCTGCGCCAGGCTCTCGAGATATGCAGCGAGCCGATGGCAGCGCGTTTGGATCCAGATCATGTTGGCCGCATGCACCAGTCGCTGCATCATCTGGTGGCGGATGCCCCGTGGGATGACGAAGTTCTGCTGGACCGTGCGCTGGATACCGTGCTTCCCGCCATGCTGAGACAGGGACCGGTCATTGCATGGGTAGTGGACGATACAGGGTTTCCAAAGAAGGGCCAGCACTCGGCCGGCGTCACGCGGCAATACTGTGGCCAGGTGGGAAGCAGATAACTGCCGGGTAGCCGTGAGCAAGCTCGCCTCACGGTTCGCCGCCATTCGTGTCCGGCCCGCTCATCGCGATTACTGGCGCGCCGAGCCGCACCCGGAAGAATGGCTTCTCATCGAATGGCCGTCGGAGGAGAAGGAACCCACGAAATACTGGTTCTCCACGCTCCCGGTTGACACGCCGCTCAGTGATCTGGTCTATTTCGCCAAACATCGCTGGATCATCGAACGCGATTACCAGGAACTGAAGCAGGAACTCGGTCTGGGACACCTTGAAGGACGCGGCTGGCGCGGATTTCATCATCACGCCGCCCTATGCATTGCCGCTTATGGCTTCCTGGTTTCCGAAAGGAGCCGTTTTTCTCCCTCTGCCCGCTCCGGCCCTCTTGGGCTACACATCGCCAAGCCGCCTAAACGCTTCCGGCCGCGCGGTTCGCCGCCTGCGCCCAGAGCGGCATAATCCGTACTCGATTACGACTTTGAGGACAGTGATCGCCCGCCATCTGCTCGGACTGCTCCCGCGTTGTCCTTTCTGCGGATCGCGTTCCGGATAAATCTTCAGCATCGATGTCAGGATCGACAATGCAGGATGCTGGCCGTGAGTGGTTCGGGGCTGTCTGCCACGGCCCGTCCAGCGGTTTGCGGTTCTGGCACCCAACAGATGGCTTAGGTTCATCTCCTGTGCATCACGCATAGAGGATTCGTCCGATTCGGGTTTACCAACCGGCCTGACCGTCCTGTTCGACCTGGAAACCGCGGATGCGGAAGCAACGCCAAAGTCCATATCCCGAAGGCGCCGGGGTCATACATCTGGTGCATTGTACCAACAATCTAAGCCAACGATTATTGAGTAAAATATTCATATACAAGGACTGTGGCCTGCCGTATAGCCTCCCTTCGCTGGCTTATCTACAGTACGACCGGGAAGTTTATTCTCACTGTCCGCCAGACTCTTAGCGCTGGAGATTTCTGGTTTCGCGGTAGAAGACGCGCCGTCTCGACCGATAAGACGTATTATGCAGTATTCAGCTTCACGGGCAACGGCCGCGATGTCATACCGCATTTTGTCCGGTCGCCGTACTGCGATGTCGGGCCGATGGCTTGCGGCCGCAGCTACGCTTTCGATGGCCGCATGTCTGTCTGGCGCCGACATTAAAGGCACCATAACCGTCAAACAGCGTCTCACCCGGCCCAGTGTCACCGCCTCCGTATCGGTGTATGAGCGTGGCCCGGTGGTTGAACTCGGTAAAATACCGTGGGTGATCCGCTCGCTGACGAAAGAGCGCGAGTCGTCATTTGGGTGGAGGGTTACCATGTCGGCGCGAATCCCGCATCCGCGCAGGCCACGAACATGCCGCAGATCAATCGGCGTTTCGACCCCGACATCGTTGTAATCCCCATGGGCGGTTCGGCGATCTTTCCCAATATGGATCCCATCTTTCATAATGTGTTCTCGCTCTCCAAAGCAAAGAGCTTCGACCTGGGAAATTATCCGAAGGGCGACATGCGGACCGTAATGTTCCCCAATCCCGGTATAGTTTTCGTGAACTGCCGACTGCACCCCAATATGGCGGGAGCGGTGGTTGTGGCCCCAAACCAGTGGTTCGCAAAGGCGGATCGGGACGGACAATACTGGATCGGCGATGTGCCCCCAGGGACTTACTCCCTTGTTGCCTGGCACAAAAAGACCGGCTATATTCACAGGGAAGTACGTGTCCTCGATGGTCAGGACTCGGTCGTCGATTTTCTCGTTCCTATTGACAGTCCGGCCAGCAATGTGGACGCCGGAGCAAACATGAGTCACATGAAAATGAAGTCGCGATAACGCTATGCGCTTTCGAACAAGGGCATTTCTCTATTGCTTCGTTCCGTTCGCACTTTTGCTGGCGTGCAGCTTCTGGATGATACAGAATCTTGTGCAATCCAGAGTCCGCGACAGGCTACGCACTTCGCTGCTCGATAATAACAAGGCGGTTGCGCGAGTGCTCTCGAAATCCGACCTGCAGAATAGCCGGTTTCTGCGCGTCGTCGGCGAAAACGCAGCCCTCAAGGCAGGCGTCCAGCTTCTGTTGTCCTATCCGGAAAACGCCGATGCCAGACGCACCGTAGAAGATCAGTTGCGCGAACTGTGCGCACACATGGGGTTTCCTCTTCTCGTGGTCTCCGGGCCGCCACTGCCCGTAGGGGATAAGGATGTCGGGCCCCTGGCCGGGGTGTATCGGACCGCCGGAATCCTGAATCCGCTGGATATTACGAGCCTGAAACTGCCAAACAGCGGAATGACGTTGCTGGACGGCTTGCCCTATCGCATCGCGTCGGTACCGATTGATCAGGCTGATGAGAATATAGGCACCCTCTCGGTGGGAGAAGTATTCGATTTTTCCGTTTTCAGCGTGCCAACGGTACTGTTCCACGACGGTCATGTCTTGCAGTCGGGCGTTCAGGGCGTGAATATACCAGAGATGGAAGCCGCGATGAGCAATTGCCGGGCCGAAGAGTGTGATGTGCAGTTGCGCGGCGTCGACTACATCGCGCTGACCATGCAGGGCATCGCGCTCGGAGACGGCTACGTGCTCCGTAATCTGCAAAATCTGGACGCCGCCGTCGCCCCCGTGCATCAGATCCTGGGCGTTATCTTCGGCAGCGTCGCCATCGGATCGCTGCTGGCCGCGCTGATCTTCAGCGTCGCTTCGGCATCGTCCATTGTCAGGCCGATCGCCGCCGTTGTGGAGCACCTCAAAGAAGCGGAAAAAACCGGCGAACTGGTGGAGTTCCGCACCGAAATATCGCCGGTCTTCGAAATCCAGGGACTCACGGAAAGCTTCAACCGTACTGCCGTCACCATTCGCGAAAGCCGGGAGAACCTGACTCTCGCTTACGTGGAATTTGTGCAGTCGCTTGCCAACGCGCTCGATGCGCGTGATCCCTACACAGTCGGCCACAGCCATCGGGTCAGTGAAATGTCGCAGGTGGTTGCGCGCTCCATGTTGCTGCCACCGGAAACCGTGGAAAGAGTACGCGTGGGAGCGCTGTTGCACGATATTGGCAAGATTGGTGTGCCGGATCGTCTGCTCAGGAAGCCGGGACGCCTCACTCCGCAAGAGTTCGCGATCATTCAACTGCATCCGGAAATCGGTTGGCGCATTCTCGAAAGCGTGCACGGCTTCGGACCCTATCTGCCCTCCGTCGAACTCCATCACGAAAACTGGGATGGCACCGGATATCCTCACGGGCAATCCGGAGAAACTACACCGATCGATGCGCGCATCATTCACGTTGCCGATGCCTACGACGCCATGACGACGGATCGTCCCTACCGGCCGGGAATGACCCACGACGCCGCGCTGAGGGATCTTTCAGCCAACGCCGGGACGCAGTTCGACCCGTCCGTTGTCCGGCACTTCATCAAATCGAATGCCTCGCAACCCGAAGCAGCGCCGAGTAAACACACATTGACGCTGGTGCATTCATGCTGAGATACCGAACCGTCACCATGATGGCTCTCGCTGTTGCGGCATCCGCGCAGGGGCAACAAACGGAGGCCGGGACCGGCTTCGGGCTCACGGGCGCCTTCAGCGCGATTGCCGCCGCATCAACCGAAATCGAAGCCGCTTCACGGTCCGGTGCCCTCGTGGATGGCGGCTTTCGCCTGATGCTTTATCCAACCTGGAAGATCAGTCGGCACTGGACCTTCGCTGGCGCGTGGCAGTTGGCATCGCGGCCCTACTACTACTCGGAATTCAGCACACAGAACCATGGCATCCGATCCAGTATCGCGCAGGGTTACCTGAGCTATTCGCAGGTATGGAACGATGCTTCGGTCGTCGTCCGCGCCGGCGAATTATCCTCCGCATTCGGCGCGTTCCCGCTCCATTACGATGACCGCGATAATTGGCTGGTCGACGTACCCATGCAGTACGGCTATTATGGCACCGTGGCCACGTTGAGCGCTCTGGCTGGCGCTGAAGTCGATACCACCTGGAAAAAGTTCGACGCGCGGGCGCAGTTCGTGAATTCGTCACCCGCCAATCCGCGCAGCGTTTTAGCCACGGAGCAATATGGAAGCTGGGCCGGCGGCGCCGGTTACACTATCCGCCAGGGCTTGCGCGTGGGAGTATCCGGATATCGCGGGCCTTATCTCGACCGTCAATCGCCGTTTTACCGGTCCATCGAAGGACGCCCGCGCAGCATGCCAGCCAGCGGAACAGGCCTCGAAGCCCAGTGGGGGCGCGGCCACTGGAACCTGCGTGGCGAATTGCAGCGATTCGTGATGACATACGGCGTTGTTCCCGCCTTCCACGAGCAAACCGGATATGCCGAGATGCAACGTGCACTGAGTCCACGCTGGTACGCGGCCGCTCGTTTCGGCTACATCAGTGCGGATTATGTTGGACATGTCCAGGAAATCGAGGTTGTCGCCGGATATCGTCCGGCTGCGGGACAGATCGTCAAGCTCAGCTACGAGACCATGCACAGCCAGACCGAAGACGTTCCGGACCGGACGCTATCGCTGCAATTTGTCCTGGCATTTCATCCCCTGGCTTTTGCAGGACACTAAAACAGGACTAAAAGGTTCCGCTCAGCGCGCTTTCGATTGCTGTTTGTGGCGAACGGTTTTGCGCGGAAGGGCGACGAGTTCCTGCTGGAGTCCCTGCCGAAACGAGCTGAGCCGGTTGGCCACTGATCGATACCTTCTTCGGTGGAGTTCATGGTCACGATGGAGTCGGCCGTTGCCGGGTTCGTCGGCGAATTTATGGAGCCGTTTTGATTCATTGCGGCCAACTGACCCGCTCCACTGGAATTTGCTGCAAATAGGCCTGGCGCCGAAGAATGGGGGCCGTGGTGCCGACGGTCTGACGGGCCAGGTCGATCAGTTCACGGGGTGAAACGGGACCGGTTTGCCAACTGGCTGCGTTCGCGACTTTTGTGATGGCAGAGGGCGGCGCGATCGCTCTCAATAAGCCCCTGGGCGCACTGGCCACCGCCCCAGGCGAGTTCAGCGGACCGTTCGGGATGAGGTACTGCAACAGGTTTCCGTTCCGATCGAAAACCGACACACAGCCACTTCCTGCGCCCGATACGTCGCGAGCGCTGTTTGGATCTTGGTTGGCGTAATCGACGTAGAGGTTGTTATTCAGGTTCCGGATATTGAATGGCGCAAAACCTGTGGGTACGGCGGAATCGCTGCGGTGCGGCAGCGATCTTCACGGCAGTTGCGGCGGGAGCGCCCGTGGCCGCGTAAACAGGGTGAGCTGGAGCCATGATCGCTGATCCAGAACGACGAATTCGGGTTCGATAGGCCCGGCGCGGCTCCGGCCACATCGGAAACCAGATTCACAACCTTGTACGAATTCGCAGGCGTCTGGCCGTCGGCAGAAATACCGTGCAGCCCGGCAACATCGTCAGTACGGTGGATTTCATGGACGGGCCCCTCCATGCGCAGCTTCTCTCAAACCGCGTCGACCGGGGAAAGCTCTCTTATCTGTACAACTTTTTTACAACGTGGCAACAACCATACTTTTCGTAACTCCTATGCTGAGTGTGATGAAGGGGCACCAACTCCGGCGTGGGGCGCTGAGCGCAATCTGGTTAAGGCCGATATTGCTGGCCGGATCGCTCACGGGCATGCTTGCGCAGAGTTCTCCGCCCGCTCAGCGATTTATCGGAAGCGAACAATGCGGGCTGTGCCACACCGATATTTATAAGGAATTCTACAGGAATCCGCATTTCAAATCGATCGCTTTGGGCAAGGATGCGCCCGAAAAGACCGGTTGTGAGGGGTGCCACGGCCCGGGGAGCAATCACATGTCTGCAGGAGGAGGGGCGGCAACGATTCGCGCTTTCTCACAAATGACTCCGACGCAGGTGATCGATACTTGCCTTAGCTGCCATTCGAAAGATCTCTCGAAGGCGAATATCCGGCGGTCCGCGCATACCGACGCGAATGTTGTCTGCACAAACTGCCACTCAGTCCATCACTCCCCGACCGCAAAATTCCTGCTGGCGAAGAAACAGAGTGAACTTTGCTACGGATGCCATGAGCCGGTTCGCGCTCAGTTCAACATGCCCGTCAAACACCGCGTCAACGAAGGTGTTATTCAGTGCACGGATTGTCACAATCCGCATGGAAACTTCGCCGCTTCGTGGGGTAATTGCAGCACGTCCAGCCTGCTGAGTGCATCGCACGATAACGAAGAGCCCTGTCTGAAGTGCCACGTGGACAAGCGCGGACCTTTTGTTTTCGAACATGCCAGTGTGCGCGTGGAAGGCTGCAACGCGTGCCACGTATCGCATGGTTCCACCAACGCGAAGTTACTGAAGCGGCCCGTCGTTTTCACGGTTTGCCTCGAATGCCATAACGGCGCTGGTACGTTCGGGCGGGAAAATCTGGGCGTGTACAGTCTCTCGCCTTCGCACAATATGCTCGATCCCAGGTATCGGCAATGCACGCTGTGCCACGTCAAAATCCACGGTTCGAACAGCGATGCGAGGTTCCTGCGATGACAAAGAAACTGCGAATCGTTACCTTTCTTGCCGCGGCCGTGTCGCCGCTCATTCTTGCCGGGCGCGCTACGGCTCAGCAGACTGTGGCGCCGACTGACGGGGAGCCGGTGGGTCCGGCCGCGGGAGCGACATTCGCGAACTACAATATCTCCCAATCCTGGGAGTTGGGCTACCGGTTCGCCTCCGTGGGCGGGGACGATGGCAAGTACCGCAGCGACGTGAATTATCGTAATGGCCTGCGATTGCTCTCCGGTTCGCTGCTGGTGCACTCGCTCGAAGGCCACGGCAAGTGGTTCGACGAAATCGCGCTAACAACCGCCGGCCTTGGTAATGATCCTTATCAATCCGCCACGGTCAGAATTCAAAAGAACCGGCTTTATCGATACGATATGCTCTGGCGGTCGAACGATTATTTCAATCCCGGGCTTGTGGTCGCATCGGGCGAGCATCTTGAGGACACCACGCACCGCTGGCAGGACCACGATCTCACATTGTTCCCGCAGAGCGCCTTTCGCATACATGCGGGATACGGCCGCACAACCGAGGACGGTCCGGCGCTGACCACGGAGCAGGTGTTTACAACTCAGGGCGATATCTTTCCGATCTTCCAAAACGTCAGAGAGCAGTATAACGAATACAGGCTGGGTTTCGACGCCAGATTCAGGGCATTCCGGCTGACCGTACAACGAAGGTGGGAGTATTTCAGGGACGATTCGACAGGGGCGGTCACTTTGCCCGAGGCAGGCACACCGCCGACCACGCTTGCGGGTTTTCAATCGTCTCAACCTGATCGCGGGCGCACTCCGAGCTGGATGGGCAATCTGATCGGCGAATTTTCGTGGATTGCCATCAATGCCCGGGCAACATACGCCGGCGGCACGGGCGACTTCGTCCAGAACGAAATTGCGACGGGCGTTAACGGGGGCGGCACGGCCCAGAACCAGCAAATCGCCGTATCGGGAACAGGCGACCGACCAGCGCTGACGGGTGATTTTAATGTTACGCTGCTTCCCGCGTCGAAGCTAACGGTGGTGAACAGTCTGTCATTCGCCGATACCCGAATGGTGGGTAACAACGAATTCACGGAAATCAATAACGCGACACTCGCTCTCTCGACGATTAATTTCCAGTTTCTTGGAATCCGGCTGTTGACCAATTCTACGGATGTGCGATACCGGTTAACGAGGAAATTCGACGCGTTTGGCGGATTCCGCTACGCGGACCGGCTGATCCGGTCGACCGAGGACGCCGCCACGCCGGCAACGGCGCTGGCAGGACTGAGCGCCGAACAGCCAAATCATACGACCGCCGGCGTGGCTGGCGTGAACTGGCTGCCCCTCACCGGTTTGCGCATCCACTTCGAGGGCGAAGCCGGGACCAATGACAACCCCTTCACGCCAATCAGTCTGCGAAATTATCACGAACTTCGTGCGAACGCAGGTTATCGCAGGAAAAATCTCTCATTCAGCGGTGGGTACCAGGGGAATTACAACAACAATTCGATTGTCGTGACATCGTACAGTTCGCATGCACGGGCTTACTCGGCCGATGCGTCGTGGTCAGCAAAGGCCGGCGTATCGCTCGATGCTTCTTATTCAATACTGCGCCTCAATACGATCGGCGGCATCGCATTCTTCGCGGGTGCGCCGGTCGCAGTTCAAACAACGGGTGAGTCGATCTACGAGAGCAACATTCATGCATTGAATATCGGAGTTCATTTCGCGGCGACCAAACGCGCCGATCTGTACATAGGCTACAACCTGACAAAGGACACCGGCGATGGACGCGACTCCTTCGCGGCACAACCGACGCCGGCCGGGCAGGTGTTCTACAGTGTGCAGACATTTCCGCTGACCTACCAGACACCGCTGGCTCATTTATCGGTGCGGATCAACGAGAAACTGCGATGGAATGCGGGCTACCAGTATTACGGGTATCACGAAGAGTTCGGCCTGCTCTCCACAATTCAGAACTACCGCGCCCACACCGGGTTCACCAGTCTGCTCTGGTCGTTTTGAACTGCGACGCCGGGGCACCACGTTTCCGTCTTGTAAAAGAGTTGTAAAATCATGGCAAGCTATCCGGTGAAACGGCCACCAACAGCGCCAGTCGCGCTAAAATCGCTTTGCCGTGCAAACTATTCTTGTTATTGACGATGACGATAACCTCCGCGACACCATCGGAGTTCTGCTGGAACGCGAAGGTTTTCGCGCGCTGCTGGCGGCGGACGGCATGACGGGACTCGATCAGGCGATTCTGACAAAACCCGCGCTGATTATCACCGATCTGCGCCTTCCGGGTCTGAGCGGCGTCGAGGTTTGCAAGCGTCTACGCAACTCCGGCGTGCTGACTCCGATCATTGTGCTCAGTGCGGTGGGCGAAGAGATCGACAAAGTGCTGCTGCTCGAGATCGGCGCGGACGACTATATGGTCAAGCCTTTCGGGACGAGGGAACTCCTGGCACGCATTCGCGCAGTCCTCCGCCGTCAGCCCGGCTCACAACTCAAGGTTCTGACCTTTGCCGATGTCGAGATCAATCTCGACCGCCGTGTGGTCACCCGCCGCGGCCAGGAAGTTCGCTTTACACCAGCCGAGTATAATTTGCTGACATTTTTTCTACAAAACCCCGATCGGCCGCTGTCGCGCGATATGATCCTCAATTCCGTCTGGGGTTATGAATCATTCCCCAATACGAGAACCGTGGATGCTCATGTCGTCCGTCTCCGCCAGAAACTGGAGGCCGATCCCAGTTGCCCGCGCCATTTCCTGACTCTGCATAAAGTCGGCTATCGGTTTCTGCCATGAAAACCATCCTGATCGTGGAGGACAGCGATACCTGCGCCGAGACGCTGCAGATCGCCCTGGAGTCGATTCCCGGCCTCAAGACGCTGGTATTGCAAAATCTGGATGCGGCGCTCGCAGCGCTGCGAAATGAAGACTATGACATCGCCGCCCTCGTGACCGATCTGAACATGCCGCGGCATGACGGTTTTGAACTGATCCGGGTGCTTCGCGCCGAAGCCAGGTATTCGCGCCTGCCAGTCCTTTTGATCTCGGGCGATACGGATCCGCACCTTCCGCAGCACGCCCTGGCGCGGGGAGCCGATGCATTTTTCTCAAAACCGTACTCACCGGCGGCAGTTCGCCGCAAACTGGAGCAACTCTTATGCTGATACGAATCGCGGGGATATTTCTGGCGTGTCTGTGGGTTGCCGGGTCCGTGAGCGCGCAGCCGACAACACCGGCCAACGTCGACATGCAACGCATCATGGAACGACTCGATCGGCTGGAAAAGCAAAACGACCGGCTGGAAAAGCAAAACGACCGGCTGGAGAAACAAAATCAGGCACTCAACGCGGCAATCCGGCAGTTGAGCGCCCAATTGGGTTCATCTACGTCCTCCCTTCCGGCAACGCCCGTTGAGGGCGCGGATGTAGCGCAGACGGCGGACGCTTCTCAGCCTGAAATCACTCCGCCCACATTGGCGGAACGCGCGGACGTGCAGGAGAGCAGAACCGAGGAACTGGCGCAGTCCAAAGTGGGAACGACGCAACGTATGCCCGTGTCGCTCACCGGGATGGTTCTGTTTAACGCATTCGCGAACGGCAAATACGCAGGCAGCGGCGAGTATCCGGTGACTGCGCAGCTCAATAGTTCACCCGCCTCGACCGGCGCTACTTTCCGCCAGACCGTGATCGGTCTCACCTTCAATGGGCCAGACCTCCCAGGCGGTGGCAAAGCCAGCGGCTCCGCCTACTTCGATTTCTGGGGCGGCACCGCCTCTGCCTCCAACAATCTTTTCCGTGTACGGCAGGCCACGCTTGACCTTACATGGAACAACACCACCATTACCGCCGGACAGGACAAGCCCATCGTCGCGCCTCGCGATCCCACGTCTCTCTCCCAGGTTTCGATCTCGCCTCTGGCCGGCGCCGGAAACCTGTGGGAGTGGCAACCGCAAGTTCGCATCGAACAGCGTTTTATTTTCGGACAGCACATAGCCAGCCCCGGAACAGAGGGCAGCGAAACCGGATTGCGCATTCAAGCCGGCGTCTATGAAACGACCGAGACCTATCCTTCCACCGCACCTGCCATTTCTGACGATATCGAACGGCAGCGTCCAGGATATGAAAGCAGGATTCTTTTTTATCGCGATTCCGGGAAGAAGCGCTTCGAAATCGCACCGGGCTTCCACTTCAGCGTTACCCATGTAGAAGGGCAATCGGTACCTTCCCGGTTGGGGACCCTTGACTGGCTGGTCAAGCCTTCGAGTGTAATTGAGTTTTCCGGCGCTATGTTTCACGGCACCAACGCCGCCGCCGTGAGCGGGTTGCGGCAGGGCTTCAGTATTGTGCCTTCCGGACCGGACGCCGGAGACGCCATTCCCGTCCATGCCACGGGGGGCTGGGGGCAGTTGGCGATATTCCCGGCGAGCCGCCTGTCGCTTCATTTCTATGGGGGTGAAGAGAGCGACAGGCCGTCAGACCTGCCGGTGAACAGCGTTGGACGCAATCTGATCTATGCAGGCAATGCCGTGTACAAGCTATCCTCTAATGTACTGGCGTCGTTTGAAGCCTCACAGACCCGGACTGATTACATTTCCGCCGGAGTGCGTTTGAGCAATCATTATGATCTGGCGTTCGCTTACCTGTTTTAGTATTCTGGCCGCTGTCGCAGGCACCACTCTCGCGCTGGTCGGCCAGACGACCGCCGCCGTGTCAGGCACCGTGGAACTCAACAACTCGCGCATCGAGTCGGTCGCTGGCGGGCAGGACTATTCAGGCGTTGTGGTGTCGCTACAGGCCGTCAATCAACCCGCGCCCGCCGCTCCCGACAAGCACGCAGTCATGCTCCAGAAGAACAAGATGTTCACCCCGCACATACTGCCGGTGGTGGCGGGCACGATGATCGACTTTCCCAACGGCGATCCCATCTTTCACAGCGCATTCTCCACATATGGCGGCCAGATTTTCGATCTCGGACTCTATGCCCCAGGGACGTCAAAGTCCGTGCGTTTCCGGCGGCCGGGAATTGTACGGGTCTTCTGCAATATCCATCCCTCGATGAGCGCGGTCATCCTGGTGCTGTCCACACCTTATTTCGTTGTGACGCAACGCGACGGGTCGTTTCGTCTGGACGTCCCGCCGGGATCGTACGACCTGGATGTATTTCACGAACGCGCCACGGATCAGGTGCTACGCAGTCTTTCGCGCCGCATTCTGGTGGAGCCCGGGGGGCTCCGCATTCCAACGATTGGTGTCTCCGAGGTGGGCTACCTGGCAGCACCGCACAAGAACAAATTCGGTAAAGACTACGATGTTCCTCCCGACGACCAGACGCTTTACCCGGGAACGCGGCGATGAAACTTCCGGCGCCGCATTCCATCCTCGGGAAGATCATCGTCTCCACGTCGGTAGCGATCACTCTGCTTCTTGCAGTCGCCGGCTGGTTCGTTCGCGACGTGACCAGCAGGGCGCTCTCCGATAATCTCCGCGACGAAGTTCAGGGCAGTCTGCATGCTTACGATTCCCTCTGGCAGGCGCGCGCCGAGATGCTCCGATCGATTAGCCGCGCCATGAGTAACATGTCGGATGTGAGGCGGGCTTTCCAGACCAACGACCGCGCCACCATTCAGGATACGGCGGCCGAGTTCTGGGCCAAGGTATCGAAAACCAGCTCAGCGGGCATATTCCTCGTAACGAATCCTCAGGGCGAAGTGGTCGCCTCACTCGGCGGAGGACTGCCGGAAAGGGGCCAGTTCGCGGCGGTGCGCGACGCGGAAACGCGCTTTCCCGACCAATCGGACGGCTTTTCGCTTGTGAACGGACATTTGTTTGAGCTTGTTGTGACGCCGGTCTATGTACAGACTCAGGGCGGGTCGGGATTACTGAATGTTCTGGTCGCCGGCTTCCCTGTCGATCAGCGCGTTGCGGGCGATCTGAAGGATCACACCAATGGCAGCGATTTCATTTTTCTCGCCGGAGGTGTGCCGGTCGCCTCGACGCTCAACGACGCCGAGACGCGGCCTATATTACGTCAGTATCGTCGCGGATCCGGCCTTCAGGAGTTGGAGATCGCGGACCGAAGGTTCGCTGTGCTGGGCGCCGTTCTTCGCAATATCACGGGCGCTCCCGTGGGGGATTTGCTGATCCTGCACAACTTCGACTCCGTGGGTCGCGCTCTCAACGCGCTTGAAACACGACTCTTTCAGATCTGGATCGCGGCTGTCCTGATCGGAGTCGCAGTCAGCGTATTGCTGGCACGTGGCATTCTGCGGCCTATCCGGCAGCTGGACCGGGCCGCCGCTATGATCGCGCACGAAAATTACGATGCCCAGGTACCTGTTCAGGGAAACGATGAACTGGGTCGTCTTGCGCAGACGTTCAACGTCATGTCCGAATCGATACGAAGCGCGCGCGCAGAACTCATCCGCCACGAACGTATTTCCACCATCGGCCAGCTTTCGAGCTCAATCGTGCATGACCTGCGCAATCCACTCGCATCTATTTACGGCGGTGCTGAAATGATGGTGGACGGCGATCTGAGCTCAGCCCAGTTACAGCGTCTTGCAGGCAATATCTATCGATCTTCCAGGGTTATCAATGAGATGCTCCAGGAATTGGTTGACGTCTCCCGGGGCCGCATCCATCCGCCGGAGGTCTGCCGCCTCGACGAAGTGATTGGCGCCGCCATCGAAGTGTCGTCGGCCGTAGCCGCGGAGCGTGGCGTTAAGATCAATGTGTCGATAGACCCGGCGATCGAGCTGCCTCTTGAGCGAACGCGCATAGAGCGCGTTTTCCTGAATCTGATTTCGAACGCCATTGAAGCGATGCCTGGCGGCGGCGAGGTTTCCGTTTCCGCGACTCAAAACGGTAACGAAATTCTGATCAATGTCTCCGACACCGGTCCCGGCATCCCGGAAGGAGTCAGGGACCGGTTGTTCCAGCCTTTCGTCACTTCAGGCAAGAACGGTCTTGGACTTGGGCTGGCTCTTTCGCGCCAGACGTTGCTCGACCATGGCGGCGACCTGTGGGTGGAAACCAACGGGGCCAGCGGCGCGCACTTTCACCTGCGGCTGCCAGCATAGTTATTTTGGCCAAAGCCGATGCAGCAGTAATAAGGTAAAGCCGGCGAATTCTGCCAGTGTGTGGATGTACTGGCGTGAAAGATAACACTGGCGTTCCACTTTCAGCGAGCTTTCAGCGAGTTCTCAATGCCGGTGATCAGCGCGGCCTTCTCGTCGGGTTTCAGTCTGGCCTCCGGGTGCATCGGCAGATAGAACCAGAGCGGCATTCGGTCCGATTCGATTTGATCTGTGATCTCATCGTCCAGCGGGTGCGATTTATTCCACTCTGAGAAGTTCAGATGGCTTCTGCCTCTTTTGACATCGCGATCCGTGAGCCATGAGATCGGCGCGACCCGGGAATACCAGGGCCACGCAGTTTCATTGCTGTGGCAATTGAAACAGGCCCTCTTCGCCAATTCACGGGTTTGTGGGTGGTCCCACAGCGGCTCCTGGACTACAGGGGGATTCGCGTGCTTATGGCCAATTGGCACGAGCTGAATCAGCCCGCCTGCAATAGCTGCTCCCAGCAGAATTCGAGAGACAATCCTGAACTAACGATAGGCTCTCACGCTGGAAGAACGTGTTGTGGGCAGGTAAAACCTTTGCAATTGCTTTGCGTGATCGGCCCTTTCAGCTTTTAACCGGTAACGCGGTTCTTCGGGCTGAATGCGTGAACGGCATTGACAGCGATCTTCCAGTCGCGCAGGTTCCGGGCACGGAAAGACCGGCGGCGATACTTCGGCATCGTTCCGAACGCGAAAGCATCGACAATAGCTGGTGCGAAGGGAATCTATCGGCAAGAACCGGCAGCTCCGGCGTCTTTCAAATCTCCAGACTAGTGTCCTGAGTTAGAAATTCGCTCACAAAGTCGTTGGATTTTGCCGAGGATAAGTTCGGCGTCTGCGGTCCAGACGAAGGGTTTCGGGTGCTGGTTATTGTGATTGAGGTAATCCTGAATCGCCTTTTCGAGACTGGACACGCTTGTGAACGATCCACGGCGAATGCGCTTCTCCGTGATCCCTGCAAACCACCGCTCCACCTGATTGACCCATGACCCGCTGGTGGGGGTGAAGTGCAACTGGTATCGCGGATGGCGGGCGAACCACTGAACGACGCTCGGTGTTTTGTGGGTTCCGTAGTTGTCCAGCACGAGGTGTATCTCGCCGGCATCCGGCGGCAGTGCCGCGTCCACCGTCCGCATAAACTGCAGGAACTCCTGATGGCGATGACGGCGGTGGCATTTGCCGATTACCTTGCCGGTCGCGATATCCAGGGCAGCAAACAGAGATGTCGTGCCGTGTCGTTCGTAGTCGTTGGTCCGTTGTTCCGGCAGACCTGGGCGGAGCGGCAGAATCGGCTGCGTCCGGTCCAGTGCCTGCACCTGCGATTTTTCGTCCACACACAGCACGATGGCATGTTCCGGAGGATTCAGATACAGTCCCACGATGTCCCGCACCTTTTCCACCAGCCACGGATCGGTCGACAGCTTGAATGTTTCGCTGCGATGGGGTTGCAGCCCGAAACTTCGCCAGATACGGACCACTGCGCTCTGACTCAGACCTACATCTTTCGCAAGGGTCCGGGTGCTCCATTGGGTGGCTGCTGCCGGCATACTCTCCAGCGTTCGCGTCACGGCCTCCTCTACCTGGGCGTCTGTGATGCTGCGCGGCGTACCAGACCGCGAATCGTCCGCCAACCCCTTCATCCCGTGCAGCCTGTACCGCTTTCTCCACTTCCCGACGGTGGAACCCGTCACACCCAACCGCCGGGCAATCTCCTGATTGCTCAAACCTTCGGCGGCACGAAGCACAATCTTCGATCGAACCGCCACCCGCTGTGCAGTCTTTGGCCTGCGAGCCAATAGAGTCAACTTCTCTCGGTCCGCCGGTTCCACAATCAATGGTTGCTTTGGTCGCCCTGTTTTCACGCCGCCTCCGGATTATCCCAGACCCAGGATAGGCGAAGGCCGACTACTTTTGCAATGAATTTCTAACTCAGGACACTAGCGGGCTTGCAAAAAGACTGAGACAGAAAGTGCTCCCATTGAACTCACGGCGACACCAGGTTTGCGATCGGAATTGACCGCGAGATACAGTTTGCCGTCGTTATCAAAGTCGGCGATGAAAACTGCGCTCCGTTCTTCTTTCAAAGGAAAGAGGTAAGAGGGATTCAGTAACCCGACCCGACATCGCTGCGCATCGCTTCATTGGCCAGAGAGCACCAACGGGTTGTGAATGGCTTTAACTGCGCTCTTCCGATACATCGAACAAACGCAGCGACGGCAAACCGGACTGGACGCCACATCCAGGGTGGAACGGAACTGCACAGCGGCCGGTCCATTCAGAATTGATTTCAGATCCTCCCCCGATTTCAGCGTTCCGAAGGTGGGGTGAAAAAAACAAGGACGGACGCCGCCATCGGACTCGATCACCGCCGATCTCCAGGGCGCGTTGCATACGGGGGAGACGTATAGCGAAAGGCCCGCGTCGCAGCGGAAATGGTGCGCGATCCTTCGCAGTTTGGCAGGCGATTCCACAACGAACCTGCCGCAGTCGCCCTGTGCAATGATCGCCTCGATCTGAGATTCAAGGAGCGGAATCTGCTCCGCGGCCACCGAGAGTCGCGACTGGCGCAACACTTTCAGCCCTCCGGGACGATTGAATGCGGTGCTGTGAACATCCACGGCGAGGAACGATATCGAACTGAGGCCCAGCTCGCGTGCCGCAGATACGGTCATCAGCAGCGACTCACAATTGGAGCGCTGCACGGTGCAACGTCCGCCGATCTGACAATTGGAATTCAATTCACGGAGGCGTCCGATGCCGGAAGCCAGTGCGGCATAGGTGCCGGGAACGCGCCTTATGACCTCATGAATCTCTTCCGGACCATCGAGCGAAACAATCACATCGTCGACGTGCCGAATGATTTCCGACGCATACCGCTCCAGCAGCAGTCCGGTGCTGAGGATGGTTACGCGGGCTCCCGCCGCTCTCGCAGCCTGGCACAACCGAAATATGTCGGGATGCATCAGGGGTTCGCCACCGGAGAAAACCACCCACTCTACTTTCAGATCGG
>Ga0302197_10002505_pt1 | contig 17017 bp, 9 predicted proteins | sample II_Bog_N2_1_FD_193526 | JGI IMG/M metagenome (GOLD analysis project Ga0302197, IMG submission 193526) | Peat permafrost microbial communities from Stordalen Mire near Abisko, Sweden - II_Bog_N2_1 | ecosystem: Environmental > Terrestrial > Soil > Wetlands > Peat | place: Sweden: Abisko, Stordalen...
AAGCCGCGGAACGATATTTAAGACGGAGGGAAAAGATCTCGCCTCCCTTTGCCTGGAAAGGCAAAAGGACAAAATCTTTTCGGGTGCTTGGAGTCAACTTGACGCCACCGTCCAACTGCTCGATTTGGATGGACCCATTTTTCTTCCACAGCGAAGGCTCTGGCAGATCGACTCTGGCGCGGGAACCCTCTCCAGACAACTGGACAGTAGCCTCGCCAAACGTCTGCTGAATAAATGCTCCCTTCTGCGCGCGCTCGACGGCGCCAGGAAGTAGATAGAGATTTAGATCCGGAATCCTTGCCGGCGCGGGTTTCACAGGCGTTCCATCCCGACGTATGATCCGGCTCCATTGATTCCGATACCCCGAATCGGTGAGCAGCCCGACAGTCACTCCACGATGCGTGCGAAAACCAGCCGCGGGAAAATACTCGTGCAGAGCCCCACCTTTGCAATCCGCATGGTCAAAACTCCAAAGCTTTTCCGGCGCCGCAACGGGCTCCAGGCAATTCGTTATCTGGTAATGCAGCGTGAACATATCTTCCTGACGCAATTGAATCGTCTTTTTTACTACTTGCGACGCCAGAACTTCGTACCTGACCTCGACAAAGACGGTCGTGCGCAAATTTGCAAGCTGCATCTTTCCGGCGAGGCTGACCCGCGTCTGATCCCCGCTCCACGATGTAGCTTTCCAGTCATCGATCCCGTCTTCGAGACTGCCTTCGCTGTTTTGGAAGATAGCGGAGAATTCTCCGCCTTGACGATGCCGCGCGATGGCCAGGCCGCGATAGAGAATCGATACTCCGTATCCTTGTTGGGCATCTCCAGTGACTTTGAGAGAAACGAGACCTGCTTCAGTCGGACCGGTTGCGTGCAATGACTCCGGCATCAGGATTGCCACAGTCGTAAGTGCCGAAAGGCCAAGAAATTCGCGTCGGTCCAGTTGTCCACGAGAAACCATATGCACATTTCCTCGAATTGCTTGAGACTTTCTGTTTCAAGTTCGCAGTTCTTGTAGACAGGGGCGCGGCTTTTGTTTCACCGCAAAGGTGAAGGAGTTGCGGAAGGTTGCGGTTGAAAGCTCGCGGCCCGTTCGCGTTGTTTGAGGAGCGCTTCGTCGCGTTGCGCATCCACAAGTGTGTGAGTCAGCCTGGCTTCCTCTTCGGCCCGGGAGTTAAGGCCCAGATGCGCATAGATGCGGCTTAACTGATAGTGGGCAGGCGCAAATTGAGGATTCAAGTCGACGACCCGCTCGAGAGCCTGACGCGCATGTGGCCAGTCTTGCTGCGCTCCGTAGAGCTTGCCTAGTTCATAGAATGGATCCTGGGATTTCGGCTCGAGTTGCGCTGCCTTTTCAAGCGCAACAATCGCCTCCTGCTCGCGGCCCAGGCGACTAGCTAACAGGCCAAAGTAATATTCCAGCAAATAATGGCCAGGGAGTTTGTCACGCGCCATTTCGAGAATGTGAATGGCCCCGGCGTCGTCGGACTGGCGCGCATAGGTCTGGGCCAGGCCGACATAGGCGGCATCAAGACTAGGATCGGCATTGAGCGCCGCATGAAAGGCATCGCGTGCAGCGTCGTAGTTGCCCTTCACCATCTCGACCGCACCCAGGCGCAGTTGGAGAGGCCCTGTCGATGAAGTTGCAGTCATGCCGGTCTGGACAACCTGGATCGCTTCGTCGTAGCGATCCATATCCATCAGCAGTCGCGTGTAATCGAGCGTTCGATCCGGGTTGGAAGGATCTGCGACAAGTGCGGCGCGATAGGCTTCCAGCGCTTCGGGCATCTTTCGCAGCATCTCGAAAGCGGAACCAAGAAACATCAAAACATCCGCATTCGCAGGCCGCTCCGCGTGCAGCGCGGTCAGAAGCGTAGATGCCTCGGCGGACTGGCCGTCGAACAGTAGCGCAAGCGCAAGATTATAGCGGTTCTCCCATGAAGGATCGAGTGCGGCAATTCGCCGAAAGCAGTGAACCGCCTGGCTATGGAACGCGTGCTGGCTGAGCAGGAGAGCGATCGAATACTCCCGAGCGGACGGGAGTTGATCGGCATTCTCCAACCGCTCGATGCGGCTGGTTGCCTCATCCACGCGGCCCATGCGGACCTCCGCTTCGATCAGCCCCGCCCCTGCTTCTGGATCGTTGTCGATAAGCTGACCGGCACGAGGCGCCTGTTCGAGCGCTTCGGCATCGCGGCTCGCGGCAAGGGCAAGCAGAAATAGATAGTAATGAGCAAAGTTATCCTCCGGCGCCAGGCGCGCTGCTTCGCGCAACTCCGGTTCCGCGCCGGAAAAATCCTTGGCAGTGAGAAGATTGAAACCCAGATTCTTGTGCGGCGCAGCTTGCGAGGGGTCGAGGCGAATCGCATTGCGATAGTGAATGGCGGCCTCGTCGATGTTGCCGAGCTTGGTTTCGGTGATTCCCAGCAGGTTTTCAATTGCGGCGTTGCGGGGCGCAATCCGATGCGCCTCTTCAAGCTTGATCAGCGCCTGGTCGAACCGCCCTTCGCGAATGAGCTTCACACCGTCGTCCAAAGCTGGAGGCTGCGCACTCAATGAGGAGGCCAAAGCAGCCAATACAAGCAGAGAAGCACCCATCCAGCGCCATTTCATTGCTTCTCTCCTTGATTTGGCCAGTCATCTCTGGGGGGCGCGGCCATTTTCTCTTCCTTGATGGCGCGCACCTGGGCAAAGACTTGTGCCGCCTGCGCGGTCTTGCCCTCGGCGCGAAGCACGAGCGCGAGTTGGTAGTGGGTGGCTGCATCGTGGTCATGCTCAACGCCGCGCTTGAGCACATCCTCGGCGCGAGGGTAATTCTCTTGCATCGCGTATGCGCGGCCCAGTTGCGAATAGGCGGGCCAAAGGTCGGGCTTGCTGTGGAGAGCGGATTCGAGATAAGGAATCGCCTCTGCGGCGCGTTCCTCCGCCACCAAAACTGTGCCAAGCTCCGCGTTGGCCTCGGGGTGGCCGGGACTGAGTTCCAGTTCACGCTTCAGTTCCACGAGCGCATGATCCGCATCGCCGTGCTTCCAGTAGAGGTGGCCCAGCCAGAAATGCACGCCGGCTAGATCGGGCCGGGCAGCGGCGACGGCTTGATATTCCTCCAGTGCCTTGTCATCCTCTTCGCGGCTCACGTAAAGCTGGCCGAGTAACTGATGCACATGGTAGGAATCCGGCGCTACGGCGAGCAAACGTATTACCTGACCCATTGAGATTTGGCGTCGCGCAAGAATCAGGTCGTAGCGCGCCGCACGATCCGCGGGATGGGATGCGACCCAGCGCAACAGGAGCGGCTCTGCAACTTCAAAGCGGTGCTGGTGAATAGCTGTCAGCGCCTGAGTATGGAGAGTCGCGTTCGCGCTCAAGGTCGAGCGCGCCGGTCCAATTCGCCCATACGCCCGGTGAGCCGCGTCGTCATCCCCGGCCAGCGCATACAAACCGGCAATCGCAACTTCGCCGGCAGGGCTGGATACCGGATTGGCCTCGAGTTTTCGGGCGGCTTCGCGGCAAAGAGAAGATAGCTTGGCATCCACGCGACTGCGATCGCTTTGATCGAAACGATCTTCCGCGGGCAGCCCCAAAGCATCAAGCGCCTCGCTCTGATCGATTTCGATGGCCCTCTTGATGAGTGCCAGGCCCTCCGGCTGTTGCTGCATGAGGACTAACACCTCTCCGCTGCGAGCCAGTGCGGAGGCCGATTGAGGCGCCATTGCCAAAGCTTGCTCCAACTGCTCGTGAGCGGCAGCGAGATCGGCCTGTTGCACGAATATCCCGGCCAGTTCCAGGCGGACATCCAGCAGGCGCGGGTCGCGTTCGATGGCACGGCGAAGATGGCCTTCCGCCTTTGTCCAATCGCGCTCCTCTGCGTAGTGACTCCCGTAAATCAGGTCGGAGAGAGCTGCCCCCGAGGACTCTTCAAGCAGTTGCTCCATCTGCTGGCTGGCGGCTTTGCCATAGGCCTCGCCGCGCGCGAAGAGCAGATCGGGATCGTCGGGGAATTGCGCGCAGGCCCTTCCCAGTTGGACCAGGGCCGCATCCATTTGCCCCTCATCCCAAAGCGCAGTTGCCAGCCAGCTCTGCGCCAGCTTATCGGCCGGATCAAGACGAATAGCCTCGTGCAAGAGCGCCGCGCCCTGTGCCGGACGATGCAGCTTCACATCGTCGATCCCAAGCCAAAGACTGACTCCGCGCATGCCGGGCTTCAATCTTCCGGCGGTGGCCAAAACCCTGGCCGAGTCATCGAACTTTGCCTGCGCATAATAGACCAGCCCCAGGTTTACATACGCCTCGGCTAACTCCGGCTGCAGGCGCACGACAGCCTCGTATTCATGCGCGGCCGCATCGAGCAGGCCTTGCTGCTGATCTTGCTGTGCTGCAAGAAAGTGTTCCTGGACCTGGGATTGGGGCCGGCTCTCCTGCGCATCGCTGGATGACAACAGAAGACAGGCCATCGCGATGACGCAGGGAAAGAGCAGAGATCGCCCAGAGAGGGTACAAAACATAGGTACATCCTATCCCCCGGACCCCTGAAAGGAGGCCCGGGAGATTGACGCGCTTAGAACGCCACTCGCAGGTTGGCTTGAATGCTGCGTGGACCGTTCTGCTTGCTGTTGCCTTGGCCAAAACCATTTCCTACGTTGTCGTCCGATACTGTCGTGTTGAAGCCTGTGTATGGCCCAGGCCGGTTGAACGCGTTGAAGAACTCCACTCGGAGAACCGTCTTCACTCTTTCCGTATACATGGGAATCTGTTTGGAGAGGCTCAAGTCTTCGGCGTGACTGGCGAATTCGCGAACCGTGAGTGCTCGCGGCGCGTCGCCAAAAGTATAGCTGGGAGCATAAGTAAAAGCCGCTGGATTCAATCTGCGGCTTTGCCCCCCCACGAATCCTCCGCCGGAGAAGCCGTTCATCTTCTGCCCTGGGACGTAATTGGGACGTGCGCTTGCACCGAGATTGCCAGCGAAGATTCCTGAATTCCAGTTTCCCTCATTCACAGAAAGGGGGGTTCCGCTCTTATAGGTCTGCACACCGGCAAACTGCCAGCCTCCTACCAATGCGTTCACAACACCTCCCTCATTGGCAAATTGCTTACCCTTGCCAAAGGGCAGTTGATAGGTGTAACTCAGAATCAGACGCTGCGGAACGTCGTACTGGCTGAGTCCCTTTTCAACCTTCAGGTTGTAGGTGTTCAGCGCGCCGCCGTTGCCATTGCCGTTCCAATTCGCCTGGGCTGGATACTCCGAATCAGCATTCGTAAGGGTCTTGGACCAGGAATAGTTTGCGAGCAGAGTAAGGCCCGCCGAGATGCGCTTCTGTGCCTGAACCTGCAAAGCATTGTAAGTGTAGACGCCGAAGGGATCTGACATCGTCACTGAATCCACTTGAGCATTGGCGTACTGTGGGAACGGCCTCAGGGCCTGGGAAACCGTGCCGCTGAATCCCGCGTAGGGCGTCGCAACAAGAGTTTGGCCGGCGCATGGCGTACCCGCTCCCTGCGCGGTGATGTCCTGACCGAGGCAGGCGCCGAGCGCCATGCTGGCTGGAAGTCCCTGGTTGGGATCGTGCATGAAGGCCTGCAGGTGATCGCCGTGATCTCCGACATAGCCTACATCCACGATCATATTTCCGGGGAGTTGCTGCTCAACATCGAGAGTCCAGGTCTGGGTCGTTCCGGGACGCGCTGTTTTGGAGAGAATGACAGTTGGTCCCTGGCCGTTCATGCCGGCAGGATTGATGAATGGGGGCGTAGGCCCAGGATAGGCCGTGATCCCCGCGAGAACAACTGCCGGAGTTTGCGCACTGGAGGAACCGGGGTAGCTGTAACTCCCAAAGAATCCTTGAGAGTCGTTTTCGCCAAAGCCGCCAATCTTCAGGTTCTGATAATAGATTCCGTATCCGGCGCGAACCACCGTATTGGGGCGTACCTGATAGGCAGCTCCGATGCGCGGGCCATAGGAACTGTGAAAGGTATCCTGCGAACCGTTAGAACCTGTTCTGCCCGTCCCTTTGCCAAGGAATTCGTAGGCTCCAGGAATTCCGCCAGCTCCGGGATTCGGAAGCGTGGGATTCATGAACGACTGCTGGCCGTGGGCCTCGGTGACCGGCGTGGGAATTTCGTAGCGGAAGCCGAGATTGGCGGTCAGCTTGGGAGAGACCTTCCAGTCGTCCTGCACAAAGCCCGCATAGTACTTCACTCGCCACCCGAGTTCCTCGGGCAGTGATATTCCTCCGCCAGAGGCAGTTCCTAGATAGAAGCTCGCATACCCGAATCCAGAATTGCTCTGTCCTGGGATAGTCGCATCCCATGTGCTGGTTTGGCCGGAGCCGAAGTTGAAGTTTCCAGAGGTATTCGTCAGGATGTCAATGTTGAACTCCTGCAAGCGCGCTTCCACGCCGAAGTTAAAGCTATTACGGCCGTGTTGCCAGGAAACATTGTCGTCGTACTGGTAGGTGTTGTCGTAGAATTGATCGGCTCCATTGCTGGGGATGGCTGCCCGATTCGGATAGTCATAATTGAAAACCGGGAAGGTCGTGTCGGAGACTCCCTTCAACCCAAGTTTGGTGGGATAGTGTCCTCCGTAGCTTCCTATGCCGCTGAATTCCTGACGATACCGGCGGCTGAATCCTGCGTTGAAGTGGTTCAAAAGATTGGGCCTGAGTATGTAGTCGTAACCGAGACGCACGTAATGCGTTCTCTGATTGGTCGAGCTGGCATCCAAGGGAGCACCGTTAACGACGTACCCGGTGGGACGCCAATCGTAGTCGTAGCTGCCGTTGATCTTCTGCTTCGCGCCGATGTTCTGATCGATGCGAAGTTCGTACATATTGGCATTGGTTACATTGAGCGACGTCTGCGAGAGATTCTGGTAGGGCGATGTCGCGTCAGCGGGCGCCTGGGGCATATACGGGATCGATGCCTTGAAGACCGCGTCGGGCGGCGTGGTAATGATATTGCCGGGATACGCCGTGCATTCCTTTCCCTGATTCACGCCTGTGCAGGTGGTGTAATCGTAGAGGATGTGCGCCGGGTAAGTCGTTCCATAGACCGTGACCGGCGTAAGCAAAGCGGAGAAATTGCCGTTTGTCATGTCTTGCGTAGGCGCCCCGTTCAGCCCGACACCCCCCGTATTCCAGCGATAGCCTTCATAGTTGAACATGAAGAAGGACTTATCGCGCCCATTGTAGAGCTTGGGAATGTAGATGGGGCCGGAGATCAAGGCGCCGAAATCGTTCTGCGTATCGATTGGTTTCGTCTGTGCCGGACTCGACAAACCGCTGGCCCAGCTATTGGCATCCAACACCCTGTTTTTCAGAATGTCATACACGTCTCCATGCAAGGTGTTGGTTCCAAACTTCGTGACCAGATTGACAAGACCGCCGCTCATTCTTCCATACCCGGCGTCGAAGGTGTTAGTCATGACCTTGAATTCCTGCACGGCCTCGACGCTGACTCCGTAGTTCATCTGCAGATTGGCGGAGGCCAGTTCGATCGTGGCTCCGTCTACCAGAATGTCTGTGCCAGCCTGCTGACCGCCGTTCAACTTGAAGCCTCCCTGGTCTGTCGGAGAGTTGGTGTTGACGCCGGAGAACCCCGGCGCCAACATCACGAATGCCAGCGGATTGCGCGGAGAGCCCGCATACTCGAGTGGAAGATCTTCAATCAACTCCGATGGCACTGTTGTGCCGATGTCGGAAGACTCGGTCTGCAGATGCGAGGCATCGCTGCTGACATTGACTGAAGCTGTGGCCGAGCCTACCTGCAATACAACATCGACGGTTGCCGTGCTGCCCACGTTCACGGTTATGCCTTTTTGCGTGTAAGACTGAAATCCTGGAGAGCTTACCGCGAGGGTATAAGTCCCCGGCGGAAGTTGGGGAAATGTGTACAGGCCCTGGTCGCTCGTTTCGGCTGAATAGCCGCTGCCTGTGTTCGTCTCCTTCAAATCGAGGGAGGCTCCGGAGAGAGTTGCGCCGCTCGAGTCCGATATCGAGCCGGTCAAAGTGCCTCTGCCCGACTGGGCCTGACCAGGGATGGCAGCGACCAAGCCAAACACTGCCAAGAGCCAGACCGCCAGACGCCACGGTCTTTGCGCCGTTAGATTCTTTTGGATCATAGAGTGTCTCCTAAAGATCATTGTTCTCATGCCTCCGAAGTGTGTCCGGCGAAGCTTGCGGCAGGGGAGGTGGTACCCGCCGCGTCCAGACCCCGAGAGATCTGGCCAGCTACCCGGATGGATAACAACTGCAACAGCGCAATCACCGGCAATGCGTACTTGAGCGCTGCATTTCCAGACCACCCGTAAGCGATGGCCAGGAATAACCCGCAGCCCAGGCAGCGCCCCGCAAACAGTCCGAATTCGTGGTTGAAGATATAGGCGTATTCGTTGCGTCCTTCTAGCCGTGAGACTGCATCGACCACCTGCAACTGGATCGGATAATAGGCAACGTCCAGCAGCGGCTTGGCCAGCAAGAGGCACCCGATGAAGATCAGCACGCCCACGGCGTTGAAGAGCAGTGCGTTGGTGACCGCGCCGAGAAGGAAGAGCAGAAGTCCGGCGGAAAAAACGATGATGCGATGACGAGGCGCCGCCGTGCGGCCAACCGTATACATGAGGAAGGCCGTGAAGACGCCCCCGATCGCCTGGGTGGCGCCCAGTGTGCCCTCCTGCCCGACCAGTAGCATGATCAGCATGGCGGGCGCGGTAACGATATAGCCCTGAGCCAATCCTTTGAGCAAAGCCAGTTCGAGCATCCGCCACCATAGTGCATGGAACTGGAAAAAGACGAAGCGGGTATGCTGCGAACTGCGGAAGGTGCCTCGTTCGAGGATGCCGGCGGCCAGAACCGTCAGACCAAAGACCACCACTGCGATGATGTGGTAGGCGCGGTTGGGAATCCCGCCCAGCCAGCCGTACAAAGTGGTCCCGCTGATAAACCAGCCAATCAGAGCCGGAACAATCACAGCGGCCAGCGTGGCAACGAAATTCTCTAGGCCGTAGTAGTAGTTCCGGTTGCCGTCGTTGGTCGCGGTCAGCGCCAGGAATCCACGATTGGCCCAGAAGATACCGGTGGCAAGCCCCATGGTGAACCCCGATGTCGCCACACCGATGGGTGTCAGGATGCTCAACTGCATCATCAGCATCATCGCCAGTCCCGAGAGCACCATCCCCGCGGCGTAGAGGTGCTTGGCGCCAACACGCCCCAGCAGCTTGCCATTCAGATAAAAGGCCAGAGGCGTGGCAGTGTAGATAGATAACTGATAAGTAACTACCTTGGCGACGGCGTGCGAGTTCCGCATGACATAGGCAGCCACGAAGACCTCGATTACCGGCAGGACAAGGGCATAGATCATGTTCGAAACCATCAATACCTGCATGGAGTGAGGACAGCGAAAGAAGACCTCGAACTCTTTGCGCAGACGGCTCATGACTTTGCTCCAGAGATTGGAGCCAGACCGGCGAGGATACTGGAGATCGATAGATGTGCGCCGCAGATCACGCTGTCTGCCGCGCCATAGTAGATGGTGATGCGATCTCCATCTACGAGGTGCCCGTTGGTAAAGATAACCTGGCCGAAAAACCCCTCAAGCTCGTAAGAGGCAAGCGGCTCCATGATGGGTGTTTCAGAACGCGCCAGAACTTTCCAGGGCTCGTTCAGGTCCAACAGCAATGCGCCCAGGCAGTAGCGGTTTTCCTTCGTTGCGCCGTGATAGATCTCCAGCCAACCTTCAGAAGTCCTGATCGGAGATGCGCCCGCGCCGACCCGCGCGCTGTCCCAATATCCTTCGCGGCTATGGGCAAGGCAACGGTGGCGGCCCCAATGAATGAGGTCGGGCGACTCGGCAATCCAAATATAGTTACCACCCAGCTCAGGGCTGCTGGGCCGATGCAGCGCATAATACTTGCCGCCAATCTGTTCTTCAAAGAGAGCGCAATCCTTGTTGTGCGGTGAAAAGATCATGCCGGCATGAACAAACTCTTTCCAATCGCGCGTCGTCCTCAAACCTACGCCCACGCCATGGTTGGAGACCTGCGTGTATGTGAGATAGTAGGTTTCGCCGATCTTTGCCACACGGCAGTCTTCGATGCCGTAGGTCTCAAGTTCCCCGGTCCCCATCAATGGATGAGTTTGTTCAGGCTCGACGAAGTTGACGCCGTCGTCGCTTCTCAGCAGGCGAAGATGAGACATGGTTGTGAGGTAGTCCCGTCCGTCAAAATGGATGACGCGGGGATCGCTCAGATCGAGTCTTGGATCGCTCGAGTTGAACTCAAGCACCTCCAGCCGGCCCTCGGGATTCAGGATGGGAAACGAGGTTTGGCCGGGGATCTGGACTGGGCGCTCGGCCACACGCACCAGCAACCAAGTCTTGCCCTGGTAGCGGAAGACTCCCGGATTGAGCAGGCATGTCACTTCCATGCCCGGCACGCTCGGACGCAGATTCTGCGGCTTGAGTATTGGATTCTCTGCGAAGCGTTGCGCCAGATCCTTCATCGTGTGCCCCACGCGTGCCGTTGGAACAGATCCTAGAGCCGGTATATCGAAATGCAACCGGCCGGTGTTCTCAGGTCACGGATAACTCTTGCGGAATGTCCTTGCATCCGAAAAGGGATTTACCGCGGGAATCTTTCGGAATCAATGCGAATAACATGTGATTCGCAGAAAATAACTCCAAAAGACGCCGCCAATGCAATGCACCAACCGCTTTGGCCGTATTTCTTCCAGAAAATGGATACTGCAATAACTTCACTGCGACAATCCACGGGATTATCCGTCGTTCCTGATTGTTTTGCAGCCCCGCACGGAGCTTTCCCTCGCGCATACGATGTGCTAAAATCCACCGAGTTAGTGGCGATTCTCGGATGTGTATAAGACTGCACACATCCGGACGTGGTCGAACGAAGATAGGATTAAGCGCAGATGACGGAAGTGGATCCGGTTCTACGAGCAGACCCCCGCTGGCAGTTGATCGAGAGAATTACCGCCAGCGCGTCTTTTCAGAAGTCTGCCCGGCTGAGAGATTTGTTGTGCTTCCTTGCCGAAAGAACCCTGCATGGCCAAACCCAGGATCTGAGTGAGCACCGCATCGGACGCGCCGTCTTCGGCAAGGCCGACGGCTATAGCGTTCTCGAGGACAGTTCCGTCCGTGTGCATGTCAGGCAGTTGCGGCTCAAGCTGCATGAGTACTTCGACGGCGAAGGTCGCAACGAACCATCCATCATCGAGATTCCCAAAGGGGCCTACACCACGCTCTTTCGCGCCGTCGAGCAGAGATCCGCCGCGGCGCCGGTCATCGCCGTCGTGCGCTCTGGATTCAAATCATGGCTCCGAGCGCTACCCTGGGCACTGGCCGCACTCTTCCTTGTTACCGCTCTCGCCGCTTGGTTTCGACCTCCGGCAGCCCCAATGCCACCTCCACCGCCTTGGCCTCTTAACGCGCTTTTCGATCCCGGTAATCGTCCTGTCCAGGTGGTCGTCGCCGACGTCAACTATGGCATGACGCGACTTGTAGATGAACAGCCGGTAACACTGGAGCAGTATTTGAGCCCCTCCTACCGGAGCGGAGAGAGGGTAGCAAACGCCCATCCCACGCCGCGCGAAGCGCGAGTGATGAAATATCTTTCCGGATCGCTGCTGACTTCGTACGCCGACCTGGTCGTGGTCAGCACGCTGATGCGGGTCAGCGGTAATTCGCGCGATCTTATTGCCATTCGTTCGGCCCGGGAGTTGCGCCCGCGCGACCTTGAAGAAGGCAGTTTCGTCTTTGTCGGCAGCCCGAGTTCCAACCCCTGGGTCTCCTACTTTCAAGACAAGCTCAACTTTCAAGAACGTGAGGGCGTAGTTGGCGAAAGCCTGAAGTTTTTTCAGAACCTGCATCCCAAATCCGGGGAACAGCAGGCTTACCAGGGACTGACCTTTACCGGCACTTCGGGCGAGGATTACGCAACCATCTCCCTGCTGCCTGTCCCCAACGGGCGCGGGAGCGTTCTGATCCTGCAAGGGTTGCAACAGGAAGGCACCGAAGCCGCCGGACTCTTTCTAGCCGATGCGGGCAACCGGCAAAGACTCCATGACGCCCTGGGAATCTCCAGCGTCGCGGGCCAGCCTGTCTACTTCGAGGCCTTGATTCGCACGCAGGCGGTCGCGGGCGCTCCCAACGCCACTTCGATCATTGCCACACGCCTCATTCATCCCTGAATTGTGTTTTGCCCAATTTATCGAGACGCATCGCGGCGAACACAAATTCCGGTTTTATCTCCGAATCTCGATCACACGAGCCTCGCGGGCAGCTAAGTTCAACTCCACGCTACCCCCGTTCGATTGCAGCGGCCGCTTGTGCGATAGATCGTAGATCCTGCTTTCATTTTCCGCTGCTCTAATAAGGATATGTTTTACTCCTGGTCCGGGATTGTAGTAGAGAAATGCTGGAGGCAGGTCGCGGTCCAGAAAGTTCGTCTTGGTCAAATCCCAACGGAGCAGCCACGGATCGCCTTGCGGCTCGATCATCTTGTCCAGCCACAGCACATAGGCGCCTCCATAGATTGAGCGGTGTCCCGCAAAGTCCCCCGTCGCATAGGGACTGTGACCTTTTTCTTCGCGGCTCAGCCGTTCGTAGGGAACCATCGGCGCGAGATCCGGACGGCTCTGGCTCTCGCGCGGCAGATACTCCGGATAGAACCAGCGCAGGTTCGCTGCAGCATTCAGCGCATGACGCGCCACCTCTTCGGCCAGTTCCGGGCGAAAGCGCACCGACGGCAGCAGATAGGGCAGCACGACCATCGACTCCATACTGTATGCCTGATCGGCGGGTTCGGTGCGGAAGCCGGCCATCAGGCCGTTCACCTCGCGTCCGCCCCATCGTCCTGTCGCCATGAGCCCGGCCTTGGAGTCGAGCACGAAACCCAGCGCCTTTCTCGCGTTGGCCGGATACCCCATCGCCTCCAGCCGTGCGGCCGCCATCGCCGCCATGGCGCCGCTTGGAATCTCATACCATGGGTTCGCGGCGAAATCCAGATAGCGATCCATCCCGATCTTGGCCTCCGCCAGGCAGAACTCCTTTCCAGTCAGTTTCCACGCCAGCAGCATCACGTAACTGTATCCACCGACAGCATCGGGTTGCCGGTAGATGTCCTGGTTGGTAAAGGCCGCGCCCTTCGCGAAGTCGTAGCCCTGGCTGTTGAAGTCATATTTGATCTGCTGCGCCATCGCTTTCAAGCGCGCCGCGCTCTTTTCCACCCGCTCCAGCCACTCCGCATCCTGGCCAAAACGCAGCCGAGTCAGCCCATAGGCCAGCGCCGTCACATTCATCAGGTACCAGTACTCACAGAGCGTTCCGCCAGCGCTGTCCAGAAAAAGCCCATACTGATCGCTGAAGTAACCCTTGAGCGAAGCAGACAGACCCTCCAACCCCTCTCCGCGCAACTCCATTCCCATTGCCATCGGCCCGTAGGTTGTCAGTCCGCCGTCCTCTACGCCTTCCAACGCTGAAGGAAATACCTGCCGGCCATCCTTTCCGCGCCGATTCACGCCATGCGCCGGATCCATGACATAAGAGCTGAAAGCATTGGCCAGCGCATGAAAATCGAGGGGACGTTCCTCTGGCCGATCCGGCAGTCCGGTCCAGCCGAGAGTTTTTGCGGCCTCACCGATCGCCTGCTCTGCGAAACCTGCCACTCCCAGAGCTGCCAATCCCGCAAGGAACTCACGGCGATTCGGCGTCAAGCTCGCAGATTCCATTCCGCGCTCCTCGCTCTTCATCTCTCCCTCTTCCATTCCGCTCCCCCTTCGACCTGGAGATCTTGCTTGCCAGTTGTAAAAAAAACGCATCAGCCCGCCGGGGTTGCCGGCACAGAACCCCAGTCTTTACTCTGATGCGGGAATCCGGCAAGGGTTTAACACGGAAAACAATCCTAAACCAACCAGCTCACATGTGATTCTCCTTGCTCGAAAAGCCGGACCGAGATCGCCGCCCGTCAAACTTATCCCTGGAACTCTTGCCGGATCCAAAGCACAAGCTACGTGCGGCGCCCACTACGGTACACTGCAAGCCATGGAGGCCTTTCGTTGCGGCATCTTCTCGGACTCTCTTCCGGCATCCTGATCGCCGTTCTTTCACTCTCCGGCGCTTGCGGTGCACAGCAACAGCAGCAGAAACCGCCGCAGGAGCAGGCTCCGCAGCCGCAAAAGCCGCCCCAGGCTCAGCAAGGCATGGGCGGCATTGCCGGGGGCATGGGAGCTGCTCCGGTCTACGATGAGTTCAAGCGGCCCATCACGGCGGGTGGTTTTGTCGACTCCGGCCCGGTAATCTTCGAGGACATCACCAAGTCCGCGGGACTCTCGGGCTGGGTCCACAAGATGGGCGTGCCTGAGAAGAACTTTATCGTCGAGACCAACGGGTCGGGCGTCGGACTGATCGACTATGACAACGACGGCTGGCTGGACATCTACCTGGTCAACGGCTCGACCTTCAACGCGCTGGACGGAAAGGAAGAGCCGCCTCACGCCGCCCTCTTCCACAACAATCACGACGGCACCTTTACCGACGTAGCCGCCAAGGCCGGCGTGACCAACGACCGCTGGGGCTACGGCGTGAGCGTTGCCGACTACGACAACGATGGATGGCCCGACATCTATGTGAGCAACTACGGCAAGAACCGGCTCTACCACAACAATCACGACGGAACCTTCACCGACGTGGCCGAGAAGGCGGGAGTGGCGCTGGGCAATTGGTCGCCCGGCTCGGCCTGGGGCGACTATGACGGCGACGGGCTGCTGGACCTGTATGTCACCGGCTATGTGCACTTCGACCGCGACAACCTGCCCATTGCCGGCACCAAGGCGGTGGGCTATGCCTTCTGCCAGTACCGCGGCGCGGCTGTGAACTGCGGCCCGCGCGGCCTGCCGGGCGAACCCGATCACCTCTACCACAACAACGGCGACGGAACCTTTACCGACGTGACCGTGAAGGCCGGCGTCGAGGACAAGGACCGCTATTACGGGTTTACCGCGATCTTCGTAAGCCTCAAAGGAAACGGCAAGCCGGATTTGGTGGTGGGCAACGACTCCGAGCCCAGTTTTCTTTACATCAACAAAGGGGACGGAACATTCGACGATCAGAGTTACGTCTCTGGATTCGCGCTGAACAAGGATGGGCGTGAGATTGCCTCGATGGGTATTGCCGCGGGCGACTACGAAAACAACGGCCTGGTGGACTTCGTCGTCACCGACTTCGGCGACGATTACAAGGTGCTTTACCACAACGACGGAGATGCCAGCTTCAGCGACGTGAGTTACAAGGCGGGCATCGCACAGATTACGATTCCCTTTGTCGGCTGGGGTGATGGCTTTTTGGACTATGACAACGATGGGTGGCTTGACATTTTCATGGTGAACGGCCACGTCTATCCCCAGGTGGACCAGCACGACTGGGGCACCACCTGGGCCGAGCGGCCGCTGCTCTTTCACAACGTGCCGGACGGGAAGGGACGGCGCTTCGAGTACGTTCCGCCGGTAAAGGGTTCAGGGCTGGCTTTGGTCATTCCGGCTCGTGGAGCAGCCTTTGGCGACCTTTTCAACGACGGCAAGATCGATGTGATTATCAATCCCATCGACGGGCCGCCGGTGCTGCTCAGGAACGTGAACCCTGACCATCATCACTGGGTAGAAATGAAGTTGGTAGGTGGGCCAAAAAGTCCGCGCGACGCCACCTGCGCCACGGTTTATTTGAATGCGAACGGCATGCGCATGCGCCAGGATGTGCTGGCCAGCGGCAGTTATATCTCATCGAACGACCGTCGGCCGCACTTCGGGCTAGGCGATGCGACCGATGCCGGGACGGCGGAGATTCACTGGCCTTCCGGCGCAAAGGAGTTCGTGAAGCTGCCGGCTGTAGATCGCATCTACACCATCACCGAGGGCCAGGGGATTACCGGGGCGCTCTGCGGCGGCACGCCGTGTGCGGTTGAGGCTCCAACGGCGGCGTCCGCCGCGAAGGCAGGTAAGCCCTAAGGCAGGCCGTGGCAGCAAAGAACACTGGATCAGATGCCGCAAGTTAGAGCATTTTCGGAAAATGAATATCAAGCTTGTTCCGGCGGCTCTCCCAGAACGATAGGCATGGCGGGTCCTGTATCAGGGTACGACTTCAGTCGTGCGATAAACGCCACTAAAAAGAAGCGGGCTTTAGCCCCTGAGGGATTTTGTTCCTTCTGCGCCACTACTTTCGGCCTGGGATGGGCCTTCCGCCGAGTTAGCTTGATATTCATCTTCCGAAAATGCTATAAAACCCGCGTTGATTTTGCGGCATTTACGGCACGAGTGAAGTCGTGTCCTGATACAAAGCCAGAGTTTTTCGACAAGTTCATAGTGTCCTGAGTCTGAAATACGCAGCACAAGACGGGTTGTCATTCTGAGCGAACGGGGCCCCGAACGTCTTTCAGTTCGGGGGGGTGAGTCGAAGAATCTGTGGTTGTTCTTCGATGGACTTCAGACTCACCACACTAGTCGTGGGGCCGCGCAATTCGATACATCTCCGCTGCGATCTTATCGAAGAGAGCCCAATGATCGTCGCCTTCCACATAGACGTTGAAGTGGGATCGGCCAGCCAGAAACGTGAAATGCGGATCGCCGTCAAGCCGGCTGAGCGTTGACTCCATGCTATGCGCCGCGCCATCCAGATAGAATGTGTCGTCGGTGCCCACGACCAAGTGGAACTTTCCCCGAAGATCGGCGCCAATCGTCTCCCAGTTGGTGTTGATGTACTCGACGATATCGTAATGCTCGCGCCAATAGGCGGCTACCTCAGGATCGATCTCTCCTGTTACTCGGTTGAAGAGAGGCTTGGGCCTGCCATCCGGCCCGCGAGGTGAGAAGACCCATTCGAAGGAAGCGAGTTGGCCGCCGTAGTCACCAAGAACTGATTCCAGGCCGGCGAGTTGCTGCATCGTTGCACGGGGCTGACCGTGATCACGAAGTATTGGATTCGGTTTGCCGTCAGGGCCTCGATAGAAGTTGGCGTGCGGCGCTTA